>WFLX010007475.1_pt1 | contig 14159 bp, 14 predicted proteins | sample 4967041 | NCBI WGS metagenome assembly WFLX01 (sample SAMN12857096, study PRJNA449069) | gut metagenome | isolation source: stool from male and female vole | host: Microtus ochrogaster | place: USA:Florida | collected 2017
GGTGAAGACATCGATTATGCCGAGCCCGCGATAGCGGACTTCAACCGCCTTTGAGTCTGCACCGGTGATTATNGCTATCTTGANNCCGAGTTTCACNGCGAGCTGCAGGGCGAATCCGTCGCGGACATTGACCATGCGCAGTGGGGTTCCGTCGGCAGCCATAGGGATTGTGGCAGGTGACAGAACGCCATCGATGTCAAACGCGATGCCGCGCAGTTGTGTCAGATCGTAGTCAATCTTGCTCATAAGCGTTTGCGATAGAGGTTGAGAGAAGTCGGTATATTTCCCGGGTAAGCGGGGTGAGCATGGCCTCATGGGCTTTCATCACACCATCGGCTCCGCGGCGGGCGGGGCCTGTCTGGCCGGCGTACGGACCGATTGATTTGGCCTTGCGCAGGGTCTCGTCAATTAGAGGCATGAAGTCGTCGATGGTAGCTCCGGCTTCCCGGGCTATTCCGTCGGCTATGCTCCAGAGATGGTTGGTGAAATTGCAGGCGAAGACGGCCGCACAATGAAGCCTTCGACGGGCATTGCTGTCGGCCTCCCTCACGTTGGAGGATACTGATAGTGCTATCTCCCTGAGCGTTTCGAGCAGGGCCGGAGAGGACGCTTCGATGAATAGAGGCGCTCCGGAGAGATCAACAGGCACTCCGCGGGTAAAGGTCTGCATCGGGTAGACTACGCCATAATTTTCTGAGGCAGATGCAAGAACCGATGCATCCACGCTGCCTGAGGTATGGATCCATACGGCTCCGGAGCCTGGGCAGGCGGAAGCGATGGGTGCTATTGCATCGTCAGAAGCAGCCACGATGACAAGNTCGACATCCTTGTCGGCNNCGNANNGATNGCANGATGCCTCAACATNGGAGCCGANTNNCGANGCCAATGCCTGAGCGCTCTCTTTCGAGCGGGCTATCACGCGACAGATCTTGACCATGCCCCCTTTTTCGAGGGCCGGGGCCAGACCCCATGCCACATTTCCTGCTCCTACGATGGTCGCTCTGATCGGGCAGTCCATCATTCAGCCTGTTCCGGATGCCAGCCGCCTATATGCACGCTCTCCCAGGTCAGTTTCTCAAGATTCTGAGGCTTGCGTTGCTCGGCGGGATGTCCGATAGTGATGATACAGAGCACAGGGAGTGTTTCGGGCATACCGAGGAGTGAGGTCACGAACTCATCCGACGGCGTACCGTCGGCTGTCTGACGGCCATGGATCTGCACCCAGCAGGTGCCGAGACCGAGATCGGCAGCCTGAAGCTGCATATAGGTTGCGGCGATCGAGGCATCTTCAATCCAGGGATCGGACTGCATCGGGTCGGCGGTCACAACTATTGCCAGAGGGCAGCTTTGAAGCGAGACGGCTCCTGCCGGTTTGCAGTCGGCGAGTCGCGCAAGAATATCGGGGCTGTCGATGCACACGAATTTCCAGCTGCGGGTGCTCTTTGATGTAGGGGCCATCAGGGCTGCCTCGAGAATGAGGCGGACATCGTCGGAATCGACAGGTTCAGACGTGTAACGACGTATGCTGCGGCGCTCTGTTATGAGGTCGTGGAAACTTTTCATGCTCGGATGATTAACTTGTGAAGGGGAATAAAAAGGATCAGCGACGGCGGTAGACCCATGCCTCAGGATTCTGACGGGCAAATTCCGGGTCTGATTTGAGCCTGAATGCTTCTTCAATCGATGACCCGGTGGCGGCATACACTCTGTAGCGACCGTGGCGCTCTACTATGCCTTTGGCATATTCAGGATGGCGCGCCATCCATTTTTCAGCTTCTTCATTGCTGTTGAGAGATCCGATTATCAGATAATAATCAGCTTCATGGAATGGAGTGGCAACCGGCTTTGGCGATACAGGGGCAACAGCATCAGCAGAGTCAGGGAGGGCAAGGATAAACCGGTAGNCGGNGGGAATGGAATAAGATTCTTCCTGCTGGTGGCGTGGAGCCTGCCCTACAGAAGCAAAATCAGGTGTCCGGTCAAGATTGACTGAGATGGGTGTNGAGAGCGTCAGGGCAAGNCCGAGAAGAATTGCGACGAANGCGGCAACCCTGAGTATGCGCCGTCCGAGACTCTCGTGCGGCATGATATGGATCTCATCGGCTGAGGATTCTGAAGATCCGGATGTCGCGGCAGTGGAGGGGAGGGACAAGGGGGAAAGAGCTGCAAAACGCGCTGCACCGATACCTGAGGGGTCGACATCAAACTTCATCGTCGAATCAGGCAGCCGACGGAAAGTGCCGATGCGTGGCAGAATAGCGATTCCGTTATTATCGAATGAGTTGCGCATTGCCGACACTTCACCTGCTATTGCCTCCCGGGCGTTATCGTAGGATATTCCTTCACGTCGGCAAATAGATGAAGCGAGCAGGCCGTCGTCGTGGGTGAGCGACGGGTTGAAAACGAGAGTGCGCGANGGCGGGTAAAAATTATTTCCTTCGACATAAGCCGGGATCGAAGAGGCTATAAAGCCTCCCCAACCGGGGATGATCACGCAGTCGGACGTGGCTACGAGATATTGGATATGTCGCTGAACATTGGTCATTTCGCGTACTGGCGCTTTTTTGCAACGGCAAAGTTAACGTTTTTTAGCCGCGATTGCAAATAAAAATTTGGCTCGGCCTCCTCTGCAGGCTATCGNTCACTCGGAGTAGTAGAACCATTCACCCCATGTCATGAGGCTGTTGGGGATCGGNAAATCCTCGAGTTTGTTGTATGACAGCCAATAGGGTTCGCGGTGATCGATGGTGTGGTGTCCGAGCTCATTTTCATGGCCGGTGAGCACGACTTTAGCCTTGAAAGACTGACACATCTCCGGCAGTTTCGCAGCCCAGCAGATTGGCATGAGAACATCGACAGGCGGAATTTTTCCGTCGAGGCTGAGCATCATCTCGAGATCATCCTTAAGCCATTGATCGCCGGTGGAGCAAACGGTGTATCCTTCGGGTGTCGTCACAACGTAGATGTTGTTTTGCAGGTGGTCCTGATGCCCGGGGATTATCGTTGTGGCGAGCGACGCACCGTTTGCTGCCGTGAAGCTCCCGTTGCCGATCGTATCCTTCCTGATATGGGTTATCCCGGAATTATCGGGCATGATCTCGTCGGGGGCAATGACTGGTTTGCCCTTAGAGGTGAAGCGGTCAATAATAAACGGATCGACATGATCGCCGTGATTATGGGTGAGAAACATGACGTCGCAGGCATCGGCCAGGGCAGCCGCGATGGTGTCGCTCATCAGGCGTCGGTCGGTGTCGCTTATTTTCCGCCCGCGGTATATGTCCCATCCTATTGTCACTCCGGGTGTGCGGACGATCCAGCCGTCATTGTATAGTTTATAGATTTTCATTCCGCTATCGAGAGGCTGCTCCAAATCGGAGAGAACTTTCATCATGCGCCGGTCAAGGAACTCACCGGTATAAGGAGAGTTGTCAAGGCGGGTGTCGTGAAAAATCTGATCGAGCAGATAGAGGGCGGCTTTGCGCGCCTGCGATGGCGGCTCGGTTGAAGGCGGATCGTTGTCGATAATTTCGTTGACAAGCTCAAATGTAAGCTCGGTCTGAGCATTTATGATTCCGTCTTTGTCCTGCCAGAAGTGAGTGAGGTCCTTTCGGGCTTCAACCGAGAGCCACGCTATGGCAGCGAAAGAGAGTAGCAATATGATGCGTCGAAACATTAGAGCGGGAGTGTTGAGTTTATATTTTCTGGGGACATAACTGTTCGCGCGATTTCAGGCCGGCGAGACTCCGAGTCCGAAAAGGGCAAAATCGTAGATGACAGGATCGTCGGGCCGAAATTCAGCGAGAGCAGATGTGATGATTTCGGCAGATTTGCGGTCGTCGCTCGCACGGCTGAGAAGACCAAGGTCGCGCGANGTGCGGCTTACATGCACGTCGAGTGGAATGAGAAGACGTGATGGGGAAAGGACTGAGGAATCCCATACGCCCATGTCGACGATGCCGTCTTGCCTGACGAGCCATCGCAATGCCATGTTGAGGCGTTTGAGCGGTGTGGTGGCGAGATTGACCGGAAGACAACGTGAATCGGTTGCTCCGCCGTTGGCCTCCGCGAGCGCTTGGCCAAGATATCGAGCAAGAGTAAAAGACGGACAATCCGTCGACCCTATGTCGTGATGTCTGGCAAAATCGGCAAGTGATCCGAAGCGGCTGTAGATGGCCCTGAGCCCCCGCAGATAGTATCTGAGATTTTTTGAGAAGAAAGTGCGGTGGATGTTGAAATCCGGCAAGCTCTCGAAGTCGCCGGACATGACGTAGTCGTAGGGTCGGTCGGAGAGCACGTCAGTAAAGAGCCGGTTACAGTCGCGGCATATCATGTCGCGTCGACCCCAGGCGATGGTCGAGGCAAGCAGTGAGGCGATCTCTATATCCTGAAGTGAGGTGTAGCGGCGTGGAAACTGCACCGGATCTTTGCCGATAAAATCCGGCGTATTGATCCGGGCAACATGAAAGTCGAGGAGCTGACGAAGCTCGTCGCGCGACAGGTCGATGGGCTGATCCATAATTGAGGTGTTATAAAAAGAAGCAGTGCGATACCCTCAACGGGCCGCGCACTGCACAAGCTCTTTTCGCAAAGTAACAAAAATAAACATAAAAAAGTATGTAGCCCATAGGAGAGTCGAACTCCTCTTTCAAGAATGAAAATCTTGCGTCCTAACCGATAGACGAATGGGCCGTCAATGAGGGGATGACCACAAGGCAGGAGTGGCCTTTACCCTCAGACAATTTATCAACAGCTGTCTGCTCTCGCGTAGAGAAGATGCTCAATATCAAGCGCCGAGGCGATTGATGTGGAGGGCGAGCTTGCTCTTGAGGTTGGAAGCCTTGTTTTTAGAGATGGTCTTCTTTGAAGCAAGGCGGTCGAGCATGGCTGTAACCTTAACGTAAGCAGCCTGAGCTTCAGCCTTATCAGTCATAGCGCGCAGCTTACGCACGGAAGCGCGGGCGGCTTTGGCGTAGTAGCGGTTGCGGAGGCGACGGCTCTCGGTCTGACGAATTCTCTTGATTGAGGATTTATGGTTTGCCATTATGTTTTGATTGATTTAACGTCGTTGTGGGTTAAATTGATTGATTGTAGCCCATAGGAGAGTCGAACTCCTCTTTCAAGAATGAAAATCTTGCGTCCTAACCGATAGACGAATGGGCCTCGCAGCCTTGGCAGACGGGGATCTGTCTCAAAGCGACGGCAAAGGTATGAAGAAATCCTGATATGACAAAATCTTATCAAGAAAAATCATCAAGGTTTGCTAAAAAAAGCTACTTTTGCGCTGTGAAACAGAAGGTGAGACTCATATTGCTCCGCACAACCCGCTATAGCGACCGCAACGACATCGCGCTTGGCCTGACCCGAGAGGCCGGCGTGGTGAGCTTTCTTATGAGTGCTTCACGCGGACGATCGGCATCGCGCCAGAGAGCACTCCTTATGCCGATGAGTGTGGTGGAAGGTGAGCTCAATGTCCAGCCGGGCCGATCNATCGGATCGTTGAGGGATGTCAGTATGTCGATGCCGCTCCACGGGGTTTATTCCAATCCAGTCAAGTCGTCGATAGCCATGTTTATGGCCGATCTGATGGCGGTTGTGGTGAGAGAGGGCACCGGCGATGCGGTGCTGTGGGATTTTACAGCCGCAAGCATGGAGGCGCTCAATACACTTCCGACAGCTCACACCGCCAATTTTCCTCTGATTTTTGTGATGACGCTCGCTGACATGCTCGGCATTGCCCCCGACAGCGCGTCATATTCGCGAGGGCGNATTCTCGATCTGCGCGACGGTGTCTACAGAGCCATGTTTCCTCTCCACAGTGATGTGGCCAATGCCGAGGAGAGCCGTCTGATTGCTCTCTTGTCAAAACTCGACTACAGCAATATGCACCGTGTCAGACTCAATCGTGATACCCGCAATCAGATCCTCGACGGTATGTTGCGGTTCATAAGCATGCACTATATCCGGGTCGACNCGNTGAAATCGTTGNCGGTGCTNNGGACGCTCTTNTGATCGGTTGGTCAGAGTTCGATCGTTATGTCGATTCCGCCCCAACGGCTGGCGATCAGATTGCGTGAGCGCGCCAGTGCCTGAAGATCGCTGATGTCGATAGGATGGCATTGCGCCCCGGTTGTCTGCGCAAGCAGATTTCCGGCTTTGGAGTCGATATCGGTAAATGCGACCTTGCATCCGGAGGAACACAGCAGTTTGATCAGCGCAACCGCGCGCTCGGATCCGGAGGCCGACGGAGTGATCAGAAACACTCTTGATCCGGAAAGCGCCTTGGTGCTGTCGGGGTCGGGAATGATATTGCGGACATTCGAGCTGTTGATGTGACGCCGGATCGACAGTCTGCCGTTCCGGTAGTCGTCCATACGTTTTTCGAGATAGTTGTCTGCCACGATGAGCCTCCGGGATCAGATTTTCACGTTTGCGGATGTGGGACTTGCAGGAGCAGCGGATGCTTTATTCGTCGACTCGTGATGGTGGGGAGTCTTGACTTTGAGCTTGAGTGTGTCGAATCCGCGTCCATAGACACCATTGACATTTCCTTGAGAGATGAATGCATCCGGGTCTATGCTCTTGGTGATACGGAATATCGTGATCGCTTCAATCTTGCGGCAGAAGACCATAAGAATCTTGACCGAATGGCGGGTGTACCAGCCTGTGCCGTCAATTACCGTGCAACCGCGTTTGGCATCGTTGTTGATCGCGGCAGCTATCTCGTCCCAGNGGCTTGAGATGATAGTGAACTGGACGGCCTGGCGGTTGGTGTTGATCACCATGTCGCAGACATAAGACATAATGACGAGCACCACAAAGCCGTAGACAACCTTATCGACCTGACCGAAGAGGATGAGCGACGAAGATATGATGCACATATCCACATATAGCATCGTGCGGCCTATGGTGACATTGCTCTTCTTCGCTACCATAGCGGCAATGATGTCCGTGCCGCCCGATGATCCGTTGTGGACAAAGACTATGCCTATGCCGAATCCGCAGCAGATCGCGCCAATTATCGCGCTCATGAAAGGCTGACCTACAATCAGCGGCTGGGGAAAGAGCGGGGTGAGGACACCGATGCCGATTGACAATATCGTGGCGCCGAAAATCGTTCGCCACACAAAGAGTTTCCCGACTGTCCGGCTTGCAAAGGCAAGAAGAATGAGGTTGGCGACGTAGGATGTGACGGCAACCGGGATTCCGTAGCCAAACAAGCGTTGGGTGACGAAAAATATTACCGTGCCGAAGCCGGCCATGCCTCCTATGACTATCTTCTCAGGGAATATGAAGGCAGAGAATCCAAACGAATACATCATGATGCCGAAGACGATCATGAAATAGTCGCGNGTGGAGGTCCAGACATTCTTTCGGGATAACTTCATGGTTTGTGGGGTGATTAAGGTTGTTTTATGCCGTATGGCACAGTTGTAATCGGTATTTGCAGCCACAAAGTTACGGCTGACTCGTGTTATTTCAAAATATTTTAGCTAATTTCGCTCACCCAAATGCAAACATCACTTAATAACTCCATACAACCCGATATGAGACACATGAGCGTAATGGCAGGACTGCTGATGACAATCCTTGTTGCTTTCGGCGCCTCAGCCCAAAGTTTTGTTGATTATGGTCCGGCACCGAGATTTCTTGAACTTGAGATTCATGGCATAGCCGGCAATTCGCGCATCACTGAAAACTATGTGGGATGTTTCCCGATGATAAGCCANATGAACACATCGCCAGGCACGTCGTTGGGTGTAGGTGTGGCTGCTGTTTTCGGACTCCGCAACTGGCTCGGACTTGGAACAGAGGCAAATATCCTAAGGGGTAACTACAGGATGGATCTGGCCGTGTCGGCAGAAGACGGTTCGTCGATGAGCAACATCTTCCTGCGTAATGGCATGACCTATCTTGAAATACCGCTTTATCTTCAGTTCAGGTTCAACATTGCAAGAAATGTCAGGTGGCGTGTTAATGGCGGTGTTTATTATGCATACGGACTTGCCGGACATCAGAGTCAGGACATATACAATGCCCAGGTCAATCAGCTCGGACAACTTGTGTCGACTTCTATCTCGATCAAGCCGTCATATTTCTGCAATGGTTCGACTTTTATCAATGCCTTCCGGCGCAGCGATATAGGTATTCATCTCGCGACAAGCCTGCTTTTCGGCCGGGTGTCGATCGGCGGACGCCTCGGAATCGGCTTGAAGAATATCGCATACATACCCGGAGGCCGCGGCATCGTGACTCCCAACATCCATAATATCAACTATACGCTCACTGTAGGCTACAGGCTCTGACCATTCTACTGATAAGAAAGAACAGTTCCGGCATCTGCAGATATGAGTCCGATAGGGTTCATACGGCAGATGCCGGAATTGTTTATGGGTGGATAATTGGGATCAGAGAGGATTGGCCATCAGGAAGCGCTCGACATCGAGAGCGGCGCGGCAGCCTGAGCCGGCAGCTGTGATGGCCTGACGGTAGATGGGATCGGCCACATCACCGGCTGCAAACACGCCGGGAATATTTGTGGCGGTGGTGGGAAGGGCAGTGACGATATAACCCTGCTCGTCGGTGTGAATGTCCGGGAAAAGCTGGGTGTTTGGGTGATGACCGATTGCAAGGAAGAAGCCGTNGATCGGAATGTCGATGTGCTGCTCGTTTTCTTCTCCTTTGTTTTCTACGAGATGTGCGCCTTCTACAAATTCGTCACCGTAAAGACCCGTGGTGTTGGTATTGAAGAGCACCTTGATCTTAGGATTGTCGAGCACGCGCTGCTGCATCACTTTCGACGCACGCAGATAGGGCTTGCGGACNATGAGGAANACCTCGGAGGCGAGACCGGCAAGGTAGAGAGCCTCTTCGCANGCGGTGTCGCCGCCGCCNACNACTGCTACTCGCTTGTTGCGGTAGAAGAATCCGTCGCAGGTGGCGCAAGCNCTTACGCCNATGCCCTGNTATTTCTTCTCGTCGGNGATGCCGAGATACTTGGCTGAGGCGCCNGTCGAGATTATGATGGTCTCGGCAGTGATCTCGGTNCCATCGACGGCTACGGCTTTGAACGGACGCTGCGAGAGATCTACACTCTTGATCAGGCCCGGACGGATGTCGGCGCCGAAGCGCTCGGCCTGCTTGCGCAGATCGGTCATGAGCTGCGGACCCTGGATCCCTTCGGGGTAACCGGGAAAGTTTTCTACTTCGGTGGTGGTGGTGAGCTGTCCTCCGGGCTGATTGCCCTCGTAGAGCAGGGGAGCGATATTGGCTCTCGATGCATAAATGGCGGCTGTGAAGCCGGCGGGGCCGGAGCCGATGATGAGGCAGCGGGTATGTACGGGTGTCATATATACTTGTATACTTGGGTTAAATTTTGATTATTCCGGATGGTCAGCGCAGATCTATGATCTCTGCTCCTGGAACTTTGGCCGGTGTGAACCGGAATGTAGAGACAGGAAGATCGTTGCCGGGGGTTACAGACGTTATATTGATCGTNATATTTTCGCCCGAGGATGTCCGCAGTTTCATGAGCGATGGATAGCCATTGGCTGCGAAGGTGATCACGGCATGAAGGATGGGCGGATCAGGCATTGAGGGGGTGAGCACTACAGTGCGTGCCGATGGTTGACCCTGATAGCGCGCTTTGTATCGTGACCGCAACGAACAGAGGATGGCGTAGGGGTTGACCTGAGCCACTTCTTCTATGGTCGGTTCGGTGATGTTCACCTCTTCTCCATCTGCAGTCCATGCCCATTGAGTTTTTCCGTCATACCATACTTTGGCCTCGGGTGAATCAATTACGAAGCGGTCTCCGGCAATGGTGAAAAGGCCTTTGGAGATCTGTCCCTCCTGCGATCCGGTGGCAGTGAAACCGATAGTCACTGATTTGGCAGAGCGCAGTTTGGTGGCGGCTTCGTCTATCAGCTCGGAAGCGGTGGGCGCNGCGGCGCNCACCGNGGGGAGTGTCAGCAACAGAGTGAGAAGGGTCAATATGGAGCGGAGTCTGTTCATTTGGAAGTAGAACAATTATAGGAAAAGAGTGGTTCAGGATGAGGCTCAGTCGCCATTGAGCGGGGTGTATTGGGTTGTGCCGGTGCTTGAAAGCCATTGGTCGAAGTCCATGTGAGTCATGAGCACCTTGCGCGGTTTGCCACCCTGCGCGGGGCCTACAACTCCGGCCCTTTCGAGCTGATCCATGATCTTTCCGGCTCGCGGATATCCTATTTCAAACCTGCGCTGCAGGAGGGTGGTGGAGCCGACATTCTGATCGAGAACCTCGCGTGCGGCCGCCTCGAAGAGCGGATCGCGATCAACTGATACACCGTTGCGTCCGGCATCGCCGCCTTCGGCAGTCGGGGGCACATATTCGGGTAATTCGTAGGCCATTGGAAATCCTGCCTGCCGCCCTATGGCGTCGCATATAGCCTCAACCTCGTGGGTGTCGATAAAGGCGCATTGCACGCGTTCAACTATGCCGTCGCGGGAGAAAAGCATATCGCCGCGGCCTATAAGCTGATTGGCACCCGGACGGTCGAGAATGATGCGGCTCTCGAGCTGCTGGGTCACGCGGAATGCNATGCGGCCCGGGAAGTTGGCTCGGATCACGCCGGTGATGATATTTGCCGACGGGCGCTGTGTGGCAAGAATCACATGGATGCCCACGGCGCGGGCTTTCTGCGCTATGCGGGCTATCGGGGTCTCTACCTCTTTGCCGGCGGTCATGATAAGATCGGCAAACTCATCTATCACCACCACGATGTAGGGGAGATAGCGGTGACCCTGGGTCGGGTTGAGTTTCATGTTGACGATCTTGTCGTTATATTCCTTGATGGAGCGCACATTGGCTTTCTTGAGCAGCTCATAGCGATTGTCCATCTCGATACATAGCGAGAGCAGCGTGGGCACCACCTTGTCGGTGTTGGTTATGATCGGCTCGTCTTCGCCGGGCAGCTTGGCAAGGTAGTGGCGCTCGATCTTGTTGTAGAGCGAGAACTCGACCATCTTGGGGTCGATAAGGACGAATTTGACTTCGGCCGGATGTTTCTTGTANAGGATCGACGCTATGATGGTGTTGAGGCCCACCGACTTACCCATACCGGTTGAGCCGGCAACGAGAAGGTGAGGCATCTTGGTCAGATCGGCTATATATACATCGTTGGAGATAGTAGCTCCCATGGCCATCGGGAGCTCGGCAGTGCTTTCCTGATATTTCTTGGACGCAAGGATGGAGCGGATGGAAACAATCTGGGGCTTCTTGTTGGGCACCTCGATACCGATTGTACCCTTNCCCGGCATCGGGGCTATGATGCGGATGCCGAGGGCTGAGAGAGAGAGGGCAATGTCGTCTTCGAGCGAGCGGATCTTGTTGATCCTGATTCCCTCGGCGGGGACTATTTCGTAGAGGGTGACGGTCGGTCCGACAACGGCCTCGATCCTGGCTATCTCGATACCGAAGTTTGACAATACGCGGCGTATGTTGTTGATATTCTCGGTCTGCTCCTGTTCGTTACGCTCGGATGCCGACACCGGGTGATCATCAAGAAGATCAAGCGAGGGCTTGCGGAAAAGGGAAAGCTCGGCAGTGGGATCGAAGAAATTCTGCGATGATGCGGTGTCGGAAGCCTGTTCGATCGGGGCCGCATCGGTGATGGTGTCGATAGGCTGTCCGGGAGCGGNTTCCTCGGCCGGNGTAGGCTCTTCGTCGGGAGTTGTGTGGCCGGGGAAAGGAGTGATTTCCGTCGGTTCGGGAACGGCAGGCTCGATAACCGGGGCGGTAGATATGACTATATTTCCCGAATCTATGGTGAGGGGTTGGAGATGATCGGGGTCAGAGAGGGGAGTGGGTTCTTCGAGCACTTCGAGAGGATCGGGCTGATCAGGTTCGGCATGAGGGTCAAACGCGAGGGGTTCGGGCTCTGGCTCGGGTGACGTTTCATCCTGGGTCTCCTCAACCAGTATTTCGGGGGTGAAGTCGGAGTCAGGGCGGAACTCAGAGTCGGGAGCTCCATCCTCGGGTCCGGTGTCGGAGTTGGCCGGAGGCTCCTGCTCGGCAGCTTGCCGTGCAGCCTGTTCAGCTGCCAGCTGGGCGGCTTCCTCTGCGGCCTGACGCTTGGCGGCGATAGCGTCGCGTCGACGTTTGATCATTCTCGAAATGGAGGCTCCGATGTCTGTGATCTGCTTNAGGAATATCATTGCGACAGATGCTACGAGGATGACGCTCACACCGATCATGCCCCATATCCCTGTGGTCTGCTTCAGGAGCATATTGATGTCGTGGCCGTGCCTGCCACCCCAATAGAATGTCGTAGTCATNTTGAATGTTATCATGCCTACAACAATCGAGAGGGCAATCATCGAGAGAAGTGATTTGGCCGTGGTGCTCCAGAATCGGCAATGTATGAGCCCTACAAGAGAGAGCCCGAGCAGANATAAATAATAGGGGATGACTAATGCGCCGAGACCCAGACCGTTGGAAATCAGGGTTTCCGACAACCATGCTCCGAGAGGGCCTGCCGTGTTGACAACATTGTCGGTTGCGGCAATGGCTCCGTTGAGGCCACCCGTATGAAGGATACTCTGATCGGCGGCTCCCGCTGTGGCGAAGAAGCTGATAAACGAAACGATCATATAGATGGCAGCGACAAGACACACTATGCCTGTGAAGATAGCCGGACGCTTGTCGGCTTTGAGTCTGGTAAAGAATCCCGGGCCCTTGACTTTAGGAACGGTGGGGGCTTTCTTTCTAACTGCTGGCTCGGGCGTGGGCCGCGATTGGGTGGCGTGGGGCTGCTGGTGCTGAGGCTCAGAGTGACTGGCTTTGAAAGCATCGGGTGCAATGGATACCGGTGGAGCAGCCGGAGCGGGTTCGGCTGCCGGAGCAGGTGCCGGATCAACCATAGCGCGCCGACGCTGTCGCCGGGGGCGCGAAGGCAGTTCTTCCGATTCAAACGGGGTGTTGGACGAGGTGTCTCGATCCTGATATANTCNANCCATTAAGTGATGTGCAGAAGGATAAATGATAAGGTTGCAAAATTACAAAAAAACGGCTGAACAGTAGCGGCTGGTTTCTCAAAAATATATAAAAATCAGCGTCGGAAAAATGGAAGTCCGACGCTGACGTGTATGATGTNGNNNGACATGGGCGAGGATCAGAGGGCCGCCAGTCCGGCTATGGCTTCTTTCGGATCTGGGGCCGAGAAGACATAATTGCCGGCTACAAGGATGTCGGCACCGGCCTCGACGAGCGACTTACCGGTCTCGAGATTGACGCCTCCGTCCACTTCGATGAGAGCTTTGGAGGAGGAGTTGGCGATCATCTTGCGCAGACGCGCAGTGCGGTCGATGGCACGGTGGATGAATTTCTGACCGCCGAATCCGGGATTGACGCTCATTATCAATACCATATCGAGCTCGTCAAGAATGTCGGACAGAAGCTCAACAGGTGTAGCCGGATTTACGGTGACGCCGGCTTTCATACCGGCCTGATGGATGTGTTGCACGACGCGGTCGAGATGAGTGCACGCTTCGTAGTGGACATTCATGATCTCGGCGCCGCAGTCGCGGACCTGATTGACATACCTGTCGGGATCAACTATCATGAGATGGACATCCAGGGGCTTTGCGGCGATCTTGCTTATTGCCTTGATGACAGGAAAGCCAAAGGAGATGTTGGGAACAAACACACCGTCCATCACATCGAGATGGATCATTGATGCTTCGGAGGCGTTGAGCATTTCCAGATCGCGGTGAAGATGGCAGAAGTCGGCGCTCAGGAGCGAGGGTGAGACTTGGGTCATTTGGTGGTGATTATGATTGGGTACGCCTGGGTCGGAAGGCGTTGAAAAGAATTATTGCGAGACATACCAGTCCGATTGCCAGACCGATGTATGTGAGATAGCTGTTGTATTTCTCAACCTGAACAAACAGATCGTCGATAGAGACATGAAGGCCGAGCCAGTAGCCCAATCCGGCAAGGACACCATTCCACAAACAGGCACCGAGAGCAGTGTAGAGGCAGAATTTTCCGACGTTCATGCGGGCGAGACCGGCCGGAATGGATATGAGCTGGCGCACTGCGGGAATGAGACGGCCTACGAATGTTGACACTGCACCGTGCTTGTCAAAATATGCTTCGGGGTAAACCAGGTACTGGTAAATCA
>WFLX010020407.1_pt1 | contig 14158 bp, 11 predicted proteins | sample 4967041 | NCBI WGS metagenome assembly WFLX01 (sample SAMN12857096, study PRJNA449069) | gut metagenome | isolation source: stool from male and female vole | host: Microtus ochrogaster | place: USA:Florida | collected 2017
TGTTGAGACCCGACTGATTTCTAATTATGGCGAATTCGCCATAATTAAAATCCGGATTGTACACTTTCTCCCAAATGCCTATAAATTCTAACGTGTTACGATTACGTAGCCAATCTGTAATAAAAAAGTCACCATCTTTGGCACGCAACATATCGGTGAGACAAATGTAGTCCTCTCCGTTTACTTTTACGACATTAACTTCGGTATCACTAACTGTTATTTTTGCCATTTGGTTTAAAGAATGGTTATGGGGTTTGAGAATGCAAATTTAGATAAAAACCGTGAGATTTTTACACCGGCAGCCTAAAAAAATCAAGGCTCACGCCTTGATCCTCGTTCCCTCCTACGTACTCATAGTCACAATTTTATTAATTTTCCAAGTTTGTCAGTTTGTTGGGTTTATAAGTTGACTTATTGTATTTTAAATAGTTTAAAATATAGCAAACAAAAGCTGGATTAAAAAATTTATCGAAACAAACGGCATATAGCATAACGGCAACTTCGGCATTTTCAGTCCGAGGAATATACCGCAGGATGAATCGGGTTCAATATAAAACTTCGATAAATCGCCAAATTTACACATGGTAAACTACGATAAACAGGGGTTTTAGGATATGTTTATTTCCATAAAGCCCTCCTACTCACCTTTTAATGCAAACTTACATCACAAGACGGAATCGCGATTAATTTTTGAGATTCTTCGCTTGATATCTAATTTGAGTAAGGTATGTTTTGAGGTACGAAAATTTAGATTTAATGCACGAGCAGTCCGGCGAAGCATCGTTATACGCATTTATCAAGATGCAACTCTTCGGCAAAACGTTTAAGGTACACCACATCGACGACAATACCCGAATCTTCATTGACAAGCTATCTTCTCTCAACGCCCAATATCGAACAATAGGAGTGGAATATGACTCTGTCGTAAAACTCCTTCGCTAACACTTCACCGAGAAGAAAGCCATGCAAGCCCTCTATAAACTGGAACAAGCCATCATCTCCCTTGTAAAAGTCAATCGCCAAATCGTCTCCCTTGCCAACGACTTTGACGCCTACTGGCGCGAAAAAGACCGGGAATAGGCCTTATGTATCTAAAAAGCAATATGAGGCATAATGCCCTCTTTTTGAGTAATGATTCAACAAATGGTAATCGTCTGTGAGTTACTAATACTCCCCCAAAGGTGTGACGAACGGTAAAAGTCCTTTTGCAAGCGAGTTTTCGGCACTCCGAAGCGAAGTGCCGAAAACGAAGGCGAGCCTCGGATCCAACCATAAGTTGGTGCCCAAGCTCGCTGTATGAGTTAGCGATTGAAGCTAGACGGCGGAGACCGAGGCTCCGTTCACGAAAGCGCACCGGCGGTGTCGCAACTCGATAGTTTATTTAGCAAGATTGAACTCTTTTTGAGCTTCTTTCTTTTTCCCCAACTTCAACAAGCAGTTTCCAATGAAAGTATGTGCTCTATTTGAGTATTCATTTCTACTTAATTTCAAACACTGATTGAAGGCTTCGATACATTTCTCATATTTACCAAGGTTAAAATAGATTTCCCCTAAGGTGTCCCAAGAATATGAATGTTCAGGATTTAATTTAATTGCTGTTTCAGCATAAGGAAGTCCTTCTTGATAATTTTTATTAAGCGTGTGATACCACGCAATATTATTATATATCGTTCCATAATCAAATTGAACAGGTTTATACTTATATTCATAGTCTAACACTTGTAATAAATAGTCTAAATGTTCATTTGATGACTCTTCCGTACAGTGAGAACAAGAATACAAAAGTTCAGGATGATTTGGGAAAAGTTCTAATCCTTTTTTTAGAACTTCCAGAGCCTTAGATAATGAACGCGGGTTTTCTCCATTAACGAGATAGGCTGAAGCCCAATTATTGAAGTCTTGAAAGGTCATTTCATCAGAAATGCCGGGAATACTAACAACTTGCTCATAATTGGTAATAGTTTCTGTCGGGTCATTTGTAAAACGAGCAACCCAAAGTTGTGCGGTGAATCCAAGATATGTATTGTAAGAAGCTGTATTTTGCATTTCTTCATCTTCGGAGTGAAGCGCATACCCTATTAAATCCATATTAGCAGCTAATGCACTAAGACAGTTCCGATATGCTTTAAGAGCCTCTTGAGGATTGTTAAGCCTTGCATAGCAATACCCTAATTGATGATGTCGTTTAACATTACTAAGCCTATTAGGTTGATATTCCAATGCTTTAGTGTAAAGCGGTATGGCTTCAGAATATCTCCCCGTATTAAGATACAGATCAGCAAGACCAAGCATAGGCTGTGTATCTGGAGATAATGAAAGACTTTGCTTATATGCTTCTTCAGCTGCAATATTTTCNCCATTTTTACTATGACAATCCCCTTTATACGCATAAGCTGCGGCTAATATCTCCTTGTCTTTAGTCCCTTTAAATCGTTGGATAAAGAGGTTTAATGCTCTCAATGCCTTGTCTGTGAGACCCATTTCGTAATAATAAACACCTAAGTTGTAAGCTGGTTGCTCACAAGTCATATCTTCACCAATAGCTTGATTAAGTGCTTCAATTGCTTTCTCTTTTCTATCAGAATGATAATAAGCATAGGCAATGTTATCAAGCAACATCGCACGAAGCATTTTATCGGTTGCTATTTTAAGTGCTTGCTCAGACAAATTGATTGCAGCATCATAATTCTCAGCTTCAGACTCTTGATAAGCTTTTTGATAGAGCGAAAAAGCATTTTCATTTGATGGAAGCATAGTGCCATTACTAATTAAAAGTTGCGTACCATCAATTTGAATCGGACCAAGCTTTTGAATTGCAGATTGGCCAAAAAGTAAAGGTGCATTTAAAGAATTGCTAACATAGGCTTTTATGTTTTTGAGTTTAATTCCTCCAACCTCAATTTCACGAAGGTTAACCTCAGTGTTTTCGACGATTGAGCCATCTGCTACTTGTGCATAAGAAACACCTCCTAAATCATTTGGAGAGATATAGTCGTTTTTGAGCATAAAAAGAGCTTCAGTCAGAGAGATATAGACATTGCTCGCACCTGTATCAAAAATGAATTGAAGAGGAAGCCCATTTACCTTACCGGGAATGTAGTACACTCCATCTTTTTTTTCCATTTTAATTGTTACTTGTGCAAACGATGATAAAAAGGAGATTATCATCATGCAAAAAAGAAGAAAGCCTTTCATACAACTGTGCTTATTCGTGATAAAAATGAATCTGATACCCACCATTTCCGTATGCTTCCTGGAATATTGCATACATACCTAAATTCTCATTAAAATAGCAGTATGCGATAGCGTTCGGAAATGTATTGGTGTCTTCCATATAGAATTTGTATCCATAGGAAGAAATTTGTGTTTTTATCTGATAGAAATATTTTCCGTCTGAAAGTACGTAAACAATACTTTCTGGAACTCCATTGGTGTTGTTATAAAGCAACTTAATGGCAGAAAAATTACCGGTATATGACCAATTATTGATTGAGGGGACGTAGGTAGCATTATATCCCCATGCCATATCTGTTACATCATAANCTTNCCAACCTCTTGCTCCATTTTTTTTTGTAAGCTAATTTATACCCATTGGAATTTGCAATAGAACTAATAGCAGAGATTGATTTTGATTTCGCAAGTTGTACTATTTGAGCGGTGGTTAGATTCGATGAAAATGCACTGGATATTGAGCATGTAATTAGAGATAAAAGAAGGCAGAGTTTTTTCATACTTAACAAATTATGCGTATTCAAAATTTTCAATGCTGTTGGTGTTGAAAGAAATTGTATTACAAATTTCTTCAATATTACTGTTGCCAAAACCTGTTCCTGAAATTATACCCTCAGTCTTATCTCCATGTACAATAGATTGCGCTACTTGCTCTAATGCAGGAAAAGTAACATTTGTAAGCGTAAAGCCTTCAGGGTATTTTGAATATTCAGGGGAATTTGCTGAAAAATGGATAGAAATTACTTTCTTTGCCATTGATACAGCATGGACAATATCTTCAATATAAAATTTTGACATAACATTATGTTGTTGAAAATTTATGACGATAAACCATATTTATTTGATAAGAGAACGTCTATATTATAGATAAAAAAGAACAGTCGCATTCTTCATTAAATATACTCATTATGATTCCCAATAATGATGAATATTTGATTGTTAATTAAACAATAAAAGCGCAGGAATCTTACCATTACCGTTCTTAATACAGAGGCTCTCGCATTGCCCGGATTAGTTGAACGGCAACGTGCAGAGCCTACGCTTAGTATATAATTTAAAATTACTTATACTCCCGTTGGGGATAAGGAATAAAACTACATACTCGCAGGCGCCTACCGCTGCATTGTCCCATCTAATCCTTAAGAAATTTGCGAGATTTCTGTACTCAAGAACAAGCGTCAAGTAAACGCTAAACAATATGTCTGCATTCCGTCCACAAGCCCATATGCGACTTTGTCAGACGATATGCACCTGCAAAGTTAATAAAAAAATCCGAAAGTGCCAATAGTATTTCAAATTGTAGATTATATNATTCCGCTCATGCTGAGGGGGAAAGGATCGTGATAGGGAAATTTCTCGCAACCGATGTAGAGGGTATCGAAAGCGTCGGCGCCATCGGTTTGGTGTTCGAGCAGGTCTTCTTCGGACTCCGTGAACTTTTCGCCGAACTTGTCTTTGTGGAAGCTGTTGCGTCCTCAGCTGACACCGGTTGATAGAATGGCGAGTATCAAGCCCTTTTTGTTGGAGCGGTTGAAGAACGGCATGAAGCGTTGCTAACCAGGGAAAGCCTGCTTAATGAAAAGTTCCTTTTCATCGTTAGCAATCGGTTGGTGAGATCCACAACCTCGACCGACCAAGTAGCGTCCAAGTAGGATGACGCACCGCTCAACTACCGCTCAAGTTCGACCTAACCACGACCTAAGTAGGATCTAAGTACGACCCAAGTACCATAGAAAGTACTACAGAAACTCCAAAAAGTACTATAGAAGGTACTATAGAAACTGTTTTAAGTTCTACAGAATTTATCAATAGTACTACGGAACAAANACTCATCGAATTATTAAANCTAGATGGCNCNCTAACCTTGGATCAGCTTNTTACNTTATTAAAAATGTCTCGAAAAGGTGTTCAGAAAGCAATAGACAGACTAAAAGCTAAAGGGATTCTGACTCGCGAGGGTTCAACTAAAGCAGGGCGATGGATTGTTAATGAGAAATCTTAACTCGAAGTTTATACGATTATTCCTTAATGTTCGTTATATTTGCAGAAGGCAAGTGAGAGAACTTGTGGGCGACGACAAGAGTGGTTCTTATGGCTTCGGCGGAGCAGAGCGATGAAAAGCGATGCATGGGGCCGTAGGAGCGAATGTTGGAGTTGCGGAAAGATATTCTGATAAATATTTGATTTTTAGGATATAAGAAATAGTGTGTTTCCCAAGTGGGACCACCATCAGATAAAACCCTGGTTTTAAGGCGATAGACCTTGAAATCAGGGTTTAATAGTATCTGAAATCCGGCTGTTAACGCCATAAGAAAGCACTTTATCAACGCNCATGTTNATTGCGGACAGTGTCAACAGCCGCTCNAGCTCCNTATNAACTTTCAAGGCNANAAAGCATATGCAGACATGCGCCNCTATNCTTTTACGGGTNAAGTGGAACATGTGCCTGATCTCAATCTTGGTTTTTGCGATCCGGAAGGCTTTCCACACGTGCCATAGATTGTGATAAGCCGCATAGACTTCCTCCACAGGTATATCGGTATTGGTCAGATACCCTTTTAGACCGTCCCATTTTGCATCTGCCTCAAGTTTATCATAGTTGATGGCGACGTTCTTTATCTTGGCCCCCAAGTATCTTTCTTGTATGCCCGACGCTTATATCCTGAACTATCTGATGCCGGCTATCGCTGAGTTTGTCAAGATAACGGTATATTTTGGACAGGCTGATATCTTCGTCAAAATGATTCTTCAAATATTATGCAGCAGCGGCCTTGCTTGCAGGGTATGAGAGACGGGCTTTTGCCAGTTTTCTGAAGATATCATCCTCTATGCGGTTGAAGCCGACATTGTCAAATACACGATCCAAAATCAGATTCGCTCCATCGAAAGCGACATCCACGCTCACAAAGCTAACAAATATGCCCTGTCAGACTTCGGCGGTCTGGAAGCAAGTGTACCAGCTTGGTGCAGGATCTGAGTTTCCTAACACTTTTTCACTCTACCCTCCTCTAACTTTGAGAAATTTTTGCTATCTTTGCAGTTACGAAGGCACTGGTATCGCCGATGTGTCGTCACGACAATCTCCCCAAGGAGAGTGCAGGTATGTCAAACCAAAAGTTACAAAAATCATTCAAAGACCAGCCGGGGCCGTCATGGCTCCCGTGATTACCGCCAGTTGGTCGGCGAAAGTTGCCGGTTCTCAAATTGGCCGAACTCCAGCCTGAAACAAACTCTGATCCATGAAACGCATAAAACGGCATTCCAAAAACTTAGACTCGCTCGTAAGTGACATTGCGAACGACAAAAGCATCGTGCTTTTCTGCGGAGCGGGAATCAATTCTTCCAAAGGGGTCAAGCTCTTATGGCCCGATCTGATTGAGAAACCTTTCAACAAGGCCCTTGACAGGATAGCTCATGAAAGGGACCTGGAGTCAGCGAAAGGAAAAACAGTGAAGCAGGTCTTCAGCAATAATCCGCTTCCGGCCTCATTAAAGGATGAGAAGGCCGTTCAATTCCTTAAGCTCCGCTCTATGGCTCAGATCGATTTCCCCTATGAAATCAGGACTTCCATCCTGAAGCGCATACACGCCAACGAATACATTCCATTGCTCCAGAAATACATATACGGGCAATGCAACCGAGATATGATAAAGCGGAAGTTCAAGGAAGCCTATTGCGTGCCGGATAAGTGCCAGCTTGATCTCGAAAAAATGAGCGACGGAAGCAACGGCGCTCCAGAGGAGTATCCGTTTTATACCTTGTACGTGCTGGCCAAATTCATCCTGCTTTATGAGAAGCTTGAGGCAATCATCACCTACAACTATGACAACTTCCTGACCTGCGCCATAGAGATTCTGGCAAACGATCCGCAGAGATATNTTTACAGGTCCGAGCTGGACTNTCTCAATNANCGCNGGGGAAGGTCANGCCAAAGCGGCAGGATCAATTGCAAAGTGATCGATATTGAGGGAAAGNCTTANNACAAGANCANCGACAAGAATNCGATCGCCATTTTCCATGTTCACGGTTACATTCCNTCNCCCGATGAGACAGAGAACTGTTACAAATCCTCGATAATCCTCTCCCAGGATGAGTATTATGACGCTCTGTCCGAAACCCAGTCATGGCAGAATTCCACCCAGATACATTACATGTGCCACTGCACATGCATCTTCGCCGGAAGCTCCATGACGGACCTGACGGTGAAACGTATGATCAACTTTGCAAAGAGCAACGGCAACGATGAGAACATCTACAACATCAATGTCTTTGGAAACTACAGGACCGGGGAGAGATTCACAGAGGATGAGGACCGGTACAAGTGGTGTCTCAAATATCTGGAGATCCTCAGAAATGAATATCTCGAAGACCTTGGCGTAAAGAACCTCTTCTACGAGGGCACTTACCAAGGGCTGTATGAGGAGATAGAAAAAATCATTTATCTCAAAACAGCCGATAAATTGAGAAACCCATTGGAAAACAACCAATAAATCACGACGAGCACGTATGAAAAAGATCAAAACCCACATACCGGGCCTGGACAGGCTCCTTCATGGGGGCATCCAGATTGACAGCGCAGCGTCAATCAGGCATTCCTCTGCCGACTTCAGCAATACCGTCATTGCCATCCGGGGCAGGAAGGGCGTGCACAAGCACATTTTCGCAATGCAGCTCATGCACGGCCTGGCACGGTCGCTCAAGCAAAAGAAGCATAAAGACCAGGCCAAAGTCATATATTACTCCATCAACAAGACAAAGGAGAATCTNAATGACACATACATAGACTTTCTGATAACCGACATGCACGGCTACATGATCAAGGAAAGCCGCATGAATGAGCTCTTCCCCAACCGGGAAGACGCCACCATGCTGCATGAGGACTGCAGGAAGGTCTATGACTTTTTCTTCTCCATGCCCGAAGAGTCCAACCATGACTATGAGACATTGGCGGCCTCGAGGAGGGAGTGGCTGAAATTCTTCGACAACAAGATTGTGGACTTTCTTAACGAGTACGTGCTTGTCTACAACCCCANTACNAACTCGCTNCACTTCCGACGCCCCATCATGGGAGACACTGNGAACAATCNCTGGATCTCCAGGNCTNATGACAGCATAGAGAGCTACCAAGATTCTCTTGACAAGGAGTACCCGTCTCTCAAGAACGGAGGGGGCNCGGTGGCCACGCACTTCAGGGACATGTTTATCAACGTGGAGTTCAATCCCCATCAGCATGCCGTCTCGGGCAGGGAGGACGACCTTGATTTGGCCACTGACCTCAACAATGTGGAACGGGTATCCAAGGCGGCCAATGACTCGTATGAGAACATCCTGGACCACATGCAGAGCCTCCTTGACAAAAATGAGGAGGACGTGGAGGGCACAGCTTTCTCAGCATATGAAAAGGCCTCGACCGGATCAGGAAAAAAGGAGGAGTCAAAAGGAGGCCCTCTCTACGATGTGGTCGTTATAGACGGCTTTTCACAATTAAATGACAAGGATCTCGAATCTCTTTCATTCACCCACCTCCACAAGGTGACGAGGAAGCTGGCGACCATCACCATTCTTGTGCTGGATGAGAGAAGCGGGGAAAAATGTGACGGCGACCTGATCTTTGAGCTGAAGCAAGGGGAAGACCAGAGGCAGGAATATCTGTACCATGAGCTCAGGATAGTGAAAAGCCCGTGGGGCGATGTGGCAATAGGCTGGCATCCCTACAAGATTCAGGAAGAGAGGTTCAAGGTTTTCCCCAGCATCCACTCGCTTCTTTCCAAGAAGTACTACATCACCCGGGGCTCAAGGGAAGTGGGCCAGGGATTATGGGAGGATTCCTATGAGGAATATCTGGATGCCCTTATCCATCTCGCCAATGAGAAGCCGGAGATCAACTATTATGTCGATGCTTTCAAGTATGAGGCATTCTCCTGCTTCAAGGAGCTGAACCATCAGGCGAGGTTCATGAAAATGCTCATCAGGCATCAGGCTTGGCGCGCCCTGGAATCAAGCGGTGAGTTTGACCCCAAAAACGTGAAGACAAAGGAGTTCACCGACATCCTCTCCTCCATGCTTCTTGACTCGCAGAGCGGCGGGGCACCTCAGGATGATCCCTGCGGCAATGATGAGCAAGTCGTAATCAGACAGGACTACAATGAATACCGGGAATGGCCCGAGCGGACTAAAGTCAGGGAGCTCAACGGCATTCTCTTCAGAGACAAGGAGGTCTTCGGATGGAACAAGCGCTATCCGGCAACAGTGATTGTCGGCAATCCGTGCAGCTTTAAAAGAAGGCTCGCAATGGGCAAGGCGTTTCACTGGGCCTCCAAGAATGAGCATGTGCTGATCGTGCTTTTCGGAAAGAACGATGACAATATCCGCAAGCAGATGATATGTCCGGGGCTGCACAGTCAAATTCTCAATGCTGAAACCTACCCGCTGTGCTTCATCGAAGACTGTCCGTCTTATACTCAGCGGATCACTGTGGACAGGCTCAGCAATCGTATCTACCACACATGNCGCAAGTGTGACAAGCACATTCATATCTACCCCATAAAAATGGGATGCATAACCGCTGAGGAGTTTTTCTTCAGAATAGAGGAGCAGATCAAAATCTATACAGAGGAGGATCCAAACACCGGGATAGAGAAACATCGCCTGCACATCATCATTGACGATATGCAGCAGATCGACTACGGTTACCCGTTCCTCAATGACACTACCCTGTTCTCAGCCGCGCTCATCAACTTGTGCCATGAGCATAAGGTGGACATGACCATCCTGTGCGATAAGCACGCAACCCGAACCAAGGAGCTCTGCACACTTGCTGACAATGTAATCTGCATAGACAGAGAAAAGAATGATATCAACAGAGCCACAATCTATGTAGAGAAAGGCCTGGACATTCCTGCTCCCGGGGTTATGCTTGAGTATGACGTGGATGACATACTGAAGTTTTACAGGTGCCCGAGACTGGATGCTGCATGTAGAAACAAAGATCCGAAGGACACCGAGGGATTGGAGATTGCATATGACCTCCTTAACCACTGCAGGCCCATCGGCTCAATGCGTGAGTACTGGAGAAAATCGTATCATACTGTTCCCAAGAACCACAGCGACCGGGGGAAAGAGGACCAGCAAGAATCCAGGCCTGATCCCAAGACCGGTTCCAACCCCGGTCGCAAGCCCGATCAATCATGTACCCACGATGATAAAGAGGCCTGAGGCTATTTTCATCCCTCACGCTTCAAATCAATATGATGTCAGAAATTCCGACCCGATCTTTCACAGTCCGTGGTCGGAATTTCCAACATCAATAAACCTTTAATATTAATGCGCCATAAGAAGAGCAAAGTCATAGAAATAGACAAGTTTCAAACCTTAGTTACTCAAAAAGTTTTATCACTGTTCTCGATTCCGGTAGGTATATCGAGTATGCCGAATCTGATGTATGAGCTGTGTCTCAAGGCCTTGCGTCCGCACACTTATCCCTGCTACTTGTGTGCGTATCAAAAATGGTATATTCTAAGCATCTTGATTTGGTATTTCGCATTGCAGGAAAAAAATAAAGTTGAGATCTTCTCTATTGCGCACAATACGAAGTTGACAGTGAATGATTATCCAGCATGTGTGAATGCGGTCACTGCCTACCCCCTTAATTATAATTGGGTCGCATTTGAAGTCTCCGGTCCCCCGATGCCTCTCCTCAAACATCCTACTTTAAATAACGCTTTCAATACACTTCTGAAGTGTAAGTGGGGTGAAACGCCTGATAACCCGTCAAGTTGCAGTAATTTAGAATGTAAACATTATAATAAATTCGCGAATANTAAGANATGCAGNAACATACTTGNTAATTNCNCTGAGCAAAAAGGTGCGAATGACATATTGAATCAAGGGATAGTATCTGAGCTGGAAAAGCTGGAGTTCAGTCTGGCCATACGTCCGAGGACCATGCAACTCACCCCTTATTGCTGTAATTGTACTAAATTATTTCCTCAACTGAAATGAACAAGAGATCCGTAGCATTCATGAAGAGCCACGACATAGACTGGCTATTTCTGATAAATGACAAACTTATACATTGCGCTACTAATGGAGCAGTGATACCAGAAAAGTATGCTGTAATAAAACACCTGAATTTCTGCAAACGAGAGGTACGCGCGAGAATGCCAATCCTAACAGATAATACTATTGNGTATAATGAANCACACATAGANCGTATTGTCAGNCAGCAGATAGAGTTTTTTAAACGATTATCTGAATTAAACGAAGCACGATTTATAATTTCAGAAACGCTAATTAAAGAAAACTATATCTCATCATTTAAGCAAATGACTCTAAGAGGAGCTTATTCATATGATTATATAGGGCCCCTGGCACAGGATGGCAAAGTTATAGCTCAAGAATTTGCATTAGTGACTTAGCCTAAGATANANGTTTCATTTAACACGAAAATAGTAAGTCACAATAAAGATAATTTTACTTNGCCGNACNNTGCAAATCAAAGTGAGGTAAAGGAAGACACGTTGCTGATTTACTTGTAATCATAACTGCTGGTGATTGCCAAGAATCTTAATGTGACCTTCTGTTGCCTCCCCTGGTACCAATCCGATAATATGCCTATGAACTCGGCTCAAAACCCTTTTAATAAGGGAAAACGAAGTCTCCTATGCGTATTCAGCGCTGATTATTCCCAACTTTGAGAAAAAATCGCTATCTTTGCACTCACGAAGCATCGACGGTACCCGTATCGCCGATGTTCCGTCACAACAATCACCCCAAGGAGATTGTTTATAAGTAAAACATCAATACTTAGATTATGTGTAACGTCATTTCATCAGAAAGCATCCGTAGAGCTAACGGAAGATCCGGCAAAGGAAACCGGAAGAATATTTCTATGGACAAAAACACAGCACAGATCTCGTGCCACACCCTGTTTGGCACACAAACCGTCACCGTGTCGCGCGAGACCATCTCCCGCGTTGGGAGAGGCATCAAATAAATATGGAGAAGAATTTCATCTACTCACAACTTGTAAGCGACGATGACGATATTATCGGCATGGTCGCTTACGGTTTCTATAAGAAACACAAAATTGAATTCATTGAATCGATAAAGGACAAATATAACCGTGAGCCTAATGAAGAAGAATGGAATGCTTTTATGGCGTCATCCAATACGGAGAGCCAGCTAAAAAAGTATACATCTTGGGCTGAGACCACTATCGCAACATTCGTAATGAAAGTTGCCGGAGAGCAGATTAAGCAATCTGAAAAGGCCATGCTTGAAAACTATCAGAATAATATAAAAGCTGTTCTTCCGAGTAATTTTAAAACTGTATTTTTGGGAGTTCTTGGTTCACTTGTTTTTTCCATTATTATTACTGTGGCTCTAATTCTTGGGGCTTTTTCAGAAAAGGACAAAGCTGAGATGGTCAATAAGATAGTTGACCAACCTAACAGCGAGTTAAGTACGACAACGTCAACAGCCCAAAATGATTCTACATCTCAATTTAAAAAATAAGACCGACAAAGGTCTTGTGGAAAATTGTGAGGGTATAATATTGCTACATGGATAAAACTACCACTGGCCACGACGAAAATTGATGGCGAGTAAACATTCAGTTTCAATGGACTCTCAAACAATGATAATTACGGGGTTCGTCCTCCTGGTTCTCTTAGTTATTTTGCTGGTCTGGTACTCGTGGCCACGATTCAGCAAGAAACACCGAGCGCAATCTAACGTGGGGTGCTACCCGCCGGCATGGGCCGGACATCCCAAGGGATGTAAAGAGGTAATGTCGGTGTCCGTCACCAACAACACCTTCAAGGACAAGGACGGGACCATCATGACTCCCGAAGGTTACTACCAGTTCGTCGTGGAGGGCGACTCCATGCAATTCTGCGACATTCACGACAAAGACCTCATCTTCGNCAAGNAAGNGNNCCGAATNACGGNCCTGAAAACCGNCGGCTTTCNCTACATCCTCGTGCTCAAGAACTCTGACCCATCCAATGATGAGTGCCCTGAATACAAGATACGAAGGGCATGGGGCATCTCAATCTTCGGCGACGACAGGTTTGAGAAAGACGTGCGGGCAATCTTGGAGTCAAAGGATTTCGAGGTCATCAAGACCCTCAAAGGAAAAGACGGTTCAGATGCCTACAGAGGCGATGAACAGGTCATAGAGGACTTCCTGACCGAGAGACTGCCGCGCTATGAGGCCAAGTACATCAAGTGCGACAACCCCGACATCCTGAATCGCACCGTAATCATCTCCACGACCTTCGACACAGACAACCGCTACATTCATTTTTCAATCCATCCCATAGCAAGTATCGTCGGTATTGTCAAGGGTGCTTTCACCGTAGACAAGAAAGACGACGGCAAGGATAAAAAATGAGACTGAAACTACTTACATAACATAAAGACGCCGCCTCTCAATCACCAAGGTTGAGAGGCGGCGTTGCTTTTACTTGAAGTCTTTCGGGAGGTTCAGTTTCTTCATGCGGTTGTAGAGGGTCTTGCGGGATATGCCGAGTTCGAGGGCTGCGGCCTGTTTGTTGCCGCCGTTGCGTCGCAAGGCTGTGCGGATGCGCTCCACCTCGCTCTCCTTCTCGTTGGAGGCCGTTATCCTGGGCCCGAGGTAAAGGTCGTCGGCTGTTATCCACTTGCGGTGGGCGAGTTCGGCTGACTGCCGGATGAGGCAGAACAACTCCCTTACGTTGCGCTCCCAATTATGCTCCGCCAACGCCGCCTCCGCATCCGCCGAGAACTTCATCACCGGCTTGCACCCGATCATGCAATGGCATTTCAGCATGTCGGCGGCCATGTTGGGGATGTCGTCCCGGAAGTCGCTCATCGAGGGTATGCGCAGATGATTGCCGTCAAAGACCTCTACCAGCTCCTTGGACAACTTGCGGGCTTGCAACAA
>WFLX010058268.1_pt1 | contig 14156 bp, 13 predicted proteins | sample 4967041 | NCBI WGS metagenome assembly WFLX01 (sample SAMN12857096, study PRJNA449069) | gut metagenome | isolation source: stool from male and female vole | host: Microtus ochrogaster | place: USA:Florida | collected 2017
GCCACGCAGCTTCCGCTTATTGCCTGGTGCCACCGGAATGACAAGCCTCCCGTCGCGCAGGGTTGGCGAAACGTCCTTGTCGACGATGCCCTCGCTCCGGGCCGAGCGGAGAATGCTGTTCAATAGCTTGGAAATGCCGCTCATGGTGCTTTGCAGCTGCCTTCTGATGTCGGCCAGTGCAGGGCTCGCGTTGTCGCGTATCTCCCCGGTCGGAGTAAGGATCCGGTCTGCCGCGTGCAGGATTTCCGGACAGGTGATGACGGTCAGCGANAGTTCCTGAAGCATAGGATAGATCTTTCTGCNCTCTTCNTTGCCGGGGTGGAAATAGCGGACGATGGCAGAGATCGTCGCCAGCGAACGGCGCAGGGCGAAAAGCTCCTCCACATCGAGAAACGTTCCTGCGAGACGGATACGTTTCAGGGCGGCGGTGAGANCGAAGAAATTGTCGGTNGGTAACGGAGTGGAACTATCGGCCAACNCCTGCATCATCTCGNCGGTAAGGGCGAGTTGGCGGGTAATGGCCGTGGCGTCGGTCTGGAATGTCATCGCCTGGATGCGTTCTGCCCCCAGCGGGCAGAGCGTGGCCTCGTCGAGCATGGCCCGTATTTTCGTGAATCCCAGTTTGGATTCAAAGTGATCGGGATATATCAATGTTTTTGTTATTTAGGATTGCGGTTGCGGGGATAACTGCATATAAAGAACCCCTCATTACCTGATTCGAATCGTTTATTTCGGTCGGGAGAGAGAGCACCGGTTGGCATTATCTGTTCAAAGGTCCGGGCCGGGNAGGAGTGTTTTGCCGCTTGCCGTTAGAGGCCGAGCAGGAACGTCTCCGCTTTATTCATGAACAGATCGTGCCCGGCAGCGTTGAGATGAGCCGTGTCGTTGTAGCGTTGGAAATAACGGCGGCGGAACTCTTCATTGCGCACATATATGCCGCTTTCGTGGGCGGCGTCGTATACCGGGACGGAATGCTGTGCGCAGATTTCATGCAGAGCGCTCAAAACCTCCGGNAAACCGGGNCGGTCGACNTTCCAGGGGGTGATGAATGCCATTTTGGCCGATGGATATTTGGCGATGAGGCTGTCGAGCAACNGGTCGAGGCGCAGGCGGAACTCCTTTAGGAGGCTGTCATGCTGTTGGGTGTATGCCTCGTCGGACATTGCGCTGTCCCGCTGGGCGATGAAATCCGCGTCATTATGGCCGGCGATAAGGAGGACATAGTCGGCCGTATCCGTCATTTCGGTGTACCGTTGATACATCGGAATGCCGAATCCCCGTTTCGTGCGGTCGAAGGCGACGCAGTTGCCGTTCTTTCCATAATTATGGTAGGTCATGCCATACTTCTCTGCCACTTTATAATGCCAGGTTTCTTCAATAGGACGGCGATGGTTGCGCACATAACTGTCGCCGATAATGACCATACTCTTGCCGTAGAGCGGAGCCTCACGGATTCTTTCGCTGACCGGGGCCTTCGTGTCGATCGGCCGGGTCGGATTGTAATACGTTTGTTGAGCTTGCGCATATAAACAGGATAAGGCAAGCAGGCAGATGATAAATAATTGCTTCATGGTCGTTTGATATTGTAGGGATAAGAATTCATTTGGCAATNAAGNGCAATATTTTGTATGTTACNCTNTTGAAATTACTTCGGTTTTAAGTTTTTATTGAGTCGTNATTATTATANATTGTACTNCCGATATTCATTATTATAGAAGGAAGTAAATATTTCCNCTTTTGCATATCCGGGATAATCCTTAGATAACTCAATAAACCCTTTTGTCGGTTTCAATTACTTTGTATATCTCCGGCGCTGATTCTCTCTTTCGGGATTTTCCTTTTCATTCTATAATAATATGTCCTTTTATTGGAATTTAGAGGCCTTCCCTTTTTGATTTAACATCAGATTTTTTATCCGATGACTGAATCTTGCTTAATGAGTATGAAATTCCCAGCTATTTGGGAGCCGGGAATTTCAATGATGGTAGTCAGGCGCCGTTATTTGNCGTTTTTAGCACACTCGATGGCCTGCTGAATATCGGCGATAAGATCATCCGCATTCTCGATACCTACNGAAAGACGAATGAGGTCAGGGGAGATGCCGGCTTCGACCAGCTGCTCATCCGTGAGTTGACGATGAGTATGCGATGCAGGATGCAATACNCAGCTGTGGCAGTCGGCCACGTGAGTAGCGATACAAATCAGTTGCAGGCTGTCCATGAAACGGATGGAGAAGTCGCGCCCGCCTTTCAGTCCGAATGCCATAACACCGCAGGAGCCGTCGGGCAGGTATTTCAACTGCCGTTCATGCTGACTGTCGTCCTCCAGGTCCGGATAGTTGATCCATGCAACATCCGGGTGATTTTTCAGGAAACGGGCGATCTTGCGCGCATTCTCGCAGTGCTTCGGTACACGTAAATGCAACGTCTGAAGACCGAGATTCAGATAGAACGCATTTTGCGGCGCCTGTATCGAACCCAGATCTCGCATCAATTGACTGGTGGCCTTGGTGATATAAGCCATCTTGCCGAAGGCTTTTGTATAGGTCAGGCCGTGATAGGATTCGTCGGGAGTTGTTAATCCTGGAAATTTATCGGCATATTTGTCCCAGTCGAAGTTTCCGCTGTCAACGATGGCGCCACCCACGGCGACACCGTGACCGTCCATATATTTTGTAGTCGAATGAGTGACGATATCGGCCCCGAATTCGAACGGCCGGCAGTTGATAGGAGTCGCAAAGGTGTTGTCGACGATGAGCGGAACTCCGTGGGCATGCGCTATACGGGCGAATTTCTCGATGTCGAGTACCATTACTCCGGGGTTGGAGATCGTCTCGCCGAAGAGCAGCTTGGTATTCGGGCGGAAAGCCTTTGCGATTTCCTCTTCGCTGGCATCCTGATCGACAAAGGTCACTTCTATGCCGAGTTTACGGAGTGTAGTACCGAGGAGGTTGAATGTTCCGCCATAGATACTCATGGCGCTGACGATATGGTCGCCGGCCTCGCAGATGTTAAAGCAGGCATAGAAGTTGGCGGCCTGTCCGGACGAGGTGAGCATGGCGGCCACACCGCCTTCCAGTGCCGCTATTTTGGCGGCGACATGTTCATTGGTCGGGTTTTGCAGCCGGGTATAGAAATAGCCGGCATCTTCCAGATCGAAGAGGCGTGCCATCTGTTCCGAAGTCTCGTAACGGAACGTGGTGCTTTGCACGACCGGCATTTGCCGGGATTCTCCTTTCTTCGGTGTATATCCGGCCTGGACGCAAAGAGTATCAAGATGATTTTTTCTGTTCATATTTCAGACGATATGGTGAATAATATAGATTGCTTACGGTTTCCGGTTCAGGAGTTTTTCCAATGCAGGAGAATAGATAACATCGTAGGGGCGGTGGCCGGTAGTATCGGAGGCCTCAACGATAAAATAGGCGGCCAGTGTGGTGTCGGCGGCCAGAATCTCAAGACTTTTTTCCTTGCCGAGCACCATGAATGCCGTGGCATAGGCGTCGGCGGTCATGCAGTCGTCGGCAATGACAGTGCTGCTGAGAATGTCGCGCTGCACGGGGTATCCTGTCTTCGGATCGAGGGTATGCGCATAGCGCCGTCCGTTTTTATAATAGAAGTTTCTGTAATTGCCGGACGTTGCCATGCCTCCTGAGGTCAGATAGATGACATTCTCGATTTCGCTGAGTGTATTGGCGGGATCTTCGGTCGGCTTGTTGATTCCCACTGCCCATGCCTTACCGTTGGGATTGACTCCGTTCAGTGCGATTTCTCCGCCGATTTCGACCATATAGTTTTTTACGCCGTGGGATCGGAGAAGCTGGGCAATGACATCGCTGGCATATCCTTTGGCAATGGAAGAGGCATCCAGAATGATACGCGGGTCGTTTTTGACAAGGCGTCCGCTGTCGTCCAGCTGCACCAGCTGGTAGCCGACAAACTTGCGGATACTGTCGATGCTGGTTTGCGTCACCGAGTCCCGGTTCTGAAATCCGAATCCCCACAGATTCACCAGCGGGGCGACGGTAATGTCGAACGCGCCGCCGGTCTGCTCGGAAACGATCATGGCTTTCCGGAACATGGAGGTGAAATAATGGTCGGCGACGGCAGTGCTGTCGTTGTTGTTGAAGCGGCTGATGACCGAAGTCGGGTTGAACATCGACAGGGAGGCGTCGAAAGAGCGGAAGGTTTCGCGAATTTCATCGTGGTAATCTTCTTCCCCTTGATAGGTAATATGGTAAATCGTTCCGAAAACGGTTCCTTCCAGGTGTATGTAGCCTATCTCTTTGGTTCCGGTGAAGCGATGCAGGGCAAAGAGGACGATGGCGATGATGGCGAGTGGAAACAGTAGTTTTTTGTTCATGAGACAGATTGTTGAGGATGTTTTGCTTAGAAAATATCGTAGGAAATCCGATAGCCGAACCCAAAGCGGCCGCTTGTCGTGCCGTATCCGGGAATGTAGTATGGTGAGGCGTAACGTGTGGCTCCGTCACTCAGCAGAGGTTTGTAGTAGAGATCCCATCCCATGGAGAACTGGCGCCAGATGCGGACTTTGATGCCGAAACCGATTTCCAGCCAATGGGAGTTGAACTTCTGGCCGGTGATATCGACGGGGCCGTATTTATGCCAATAGCCGTCGGTGAAAGTCAGATTGGTGATGTCGGCCGTGCTGTGGGCGAATCCGTATCGCAGGAAGATGAAATAATAGTTTTCCGGGGCGATGTCGTTATATTTCAGGTTGTATGCAATTCCTATTTTATAGAACGGCGTCAGCTTGGTGGTATAACCGACCAGATCGTCCGATACGTCGTCGCATTTTCCCATGCCGAAAGTGAATTCGGGGAAGAATCTGTGATGCAGATTCAGTTGCCCGGTGGCTTCGCAGGAGGCGTAATCGTTCAGAAAGATCCCCATCACCGGTTCGAAGATGTTGACGGACAGCGCCAGTCCGTTCAGTAGCGGATAGCGGTATTTCACTCCTTCGGGCAACTCCAGATCCACCTGTTGAGGTTGGCCGGCATTGTCTGTTGCCGTTCCACGCGGAATGGTCGCCCCTTGGCCGAATGCCGCGGTCTGTATCGTGCACCAGCACAGCAGGCCGAGGAGTACGGTAAGGTTAATATTCAATGACGATATTGATAGCTTCCTCATTGGTGATCTCATTTTTTTTGATGTAGACCTCTTGTATGAAGTTTCCGGTAGCGGCAACATCGTGTAAGGTGAAATAAACGGAGCAGCCACATTCCATATCAAGAAAATAGGGATAGGCTTCGTAACGTATTGTCAGGGTATCTTCATATTGAAATGCCTCGTTGTCGGCGGTGCCGGTGAAGAGTATGCGCAGACTGGTGGCCGTCGTGTCAGGATTCAGAATCAGGGAAATGTTGGATGGCGATGTATCGCCGTCTATCATGATCGAATCGTTGCCCGCAGATTCCGGAAATTGCGGATCGTCCGGATCGGTATCGGTGACGGTCGAATCGGGATGGGCGACATGGAACTGTCCGATACCCCAGACGGAAATACTGCGGAGGGAGGCACCCGAGATACTTCTCAGGTCACAGACGCAAAAGCTCTCGCGGGTCTCTTCACAACCGCCCGCGCCGCAGGATGTCAGCAGGACAAGTTGCAGGAGCAGAAGACATGACAGAAATAGCGATTTGCTCATGGCCTTCGGATTAAATGGTTTCTGCAACATCGTATTTGTTTCTCTCGATGGAATTGCGGGAAACAAGCTCCCCGATGAAACCAGCCAGGAAGAACTGGGAGCCCAAAATCATGCATGTGAGGGCTATATAGAAGTAGGGCTGGTTGGTGATCAGCGTTGCGGTACCGCCATGAGCCAATACATAGAGTTTATGTCCGCCCAGATAGAGAACTGCCAGCAGGCCGAGGATAAAAATGGCCGAGCCGACAAGTCCGAAGAAATGCATGGGCTTCAGCCCGAACTTGTTAAGGAACCACAGGGTCATGAGATCCAGATATCCGTTTACGAAACGATCAAGCCCGAACTTGGTTTTCCCGTATTTTCGTGCCTGATGCTTAACCACTTTCTCTCCGATGCGTCCGTAGCCGGCGTTTTTGGCCAGATAGGGAATGTAACGGTGCATGTCGCCGTATAATTCGATGTGTTTGACCACTTCGCCGCGATAAGCTTTCAGGCCGCAGTTGAAATCGTGCAGATTGCGGATGCCGGAAACCGCGCGGGCCGTGGCATTGAAGAGCTTGGTGGGAATCGTTTTGGAAAGCGGGTCATAGCGTTTCTTTTTCCATCCTGATACTACGTCGTAGCCCTCCTCCTTTATCATCCGGTAGAGTTCCGGAATTTCTGAAGGCGAGTCCTGCAGATCGGCATCCATGGTAATGACCACGTCACCCTTGGCCATGCCGAATCCGACGTGCAGGGCCGGAGATTTTCCGTGATTGCACCGGAAACTCATTCCGTGCATGTGAGGAAACCGGGCGTGCAGTTCCTTGATGACCTCCCATGAGCGGTCGGTAGAACCGTCATTGCAGAAGATGACTTCATAGCTGAATTGGTTGGCCTGCATGACGCGGTCTATCCATGTCGCAAGTTCCGGCAGGGACTCTTCTTCATTATATAAAGGAATGATAACGGAAATATCCATAGCGTAATGTTGTTTCAAGATTCTGGAGATTGGAATTTTGGTTTCTTACACGCCTGTCTTGGCCTTGCGTTTCACGATGGGGGCGATGACAAGCATGAGAAAGATACCGAACGTCATATCCGAGGTAATCATATCGACCGCAGTCTGTATGGCNGANGGGATGCTGGCGTTGCGATATAGGTCGATGGTCGTGGCGTTGATATATTGATCGCCGAAGACGGCCTGTATTTTTTCCAATTGTTCGGCTGTGGCCTGCATCATTTCATGCAGGGCCTCCGGGCGGATAAACTGATGGTAGACATAGACGAATGCGGCCTCCGGCAAGGCGGCGAACAACATGGTGCGCACGCCGTAGATCCAGGCCATGAAGCCAGACAGCTCTCCGTCAAGCAATGTGTCGCGNAGGCGGCGCAGGATGAGATAAAGCGCGACCGGAGTGACACATTTCAGCATGAGCGCGACNAGAGCCAGAAACAGATGTGACGGCACCTGCAATGAGATCCAATATTCTGCGATAAAAAAAAGCCCTAAAAAGAATGCGGCTTTCATCANATATTGGGAAATGGCGGTTCTATTCATTTTGATTCCTGATTACGGCGACAAAATTAAGGCTTTTCGGCCGAAAATCGAAATATTTTGATAATAATTTCTCCCCGTACTTGGCCAATCGGGAAAAAGTCCCTATTTTTGCAGNCGGGTAAGTGCTACACGGCATGCTCCCTCTGAATCCCCCAGGGCTTGACCGCAGCAAGGGCGAGAGGTTGTAGCGGCGCGATGTAGAGAGCTTACCCTTTTTTTGTGCCGTTATGACTGGGGGTGCCNTTATCCCCCGGATAGATAATTCTGCGGAAGAGGCAACTGGGGGAATCCTGGGATCGTCTCTTCTTTTTCATTTGCCGGAAGGGGCCCGGACATTTTGGGATGTCAGCATATGCTGAGAGGTTGCCGGCCGCTGCCAGCGGCCGGCAGGTTTCGTGTCTCNTTGAAACCGTTTTTTGTTTGCCGCTGGTNCTTCNTGNGCGNTGTCCGGTTCTTCTTTTTCTGTGGCAAGGNCCTCCGATTGTGNGAGAAGGGGTTGCNGCCGGCTGTGTGGCGGCGGATAGGGAATTGTTCTTTGTTCTATGCTTTTTTCAAGGATCTCCGATGGCCTGTTTGCCGGTTCCTGACCGGCAGGAAACTCCGGTCAGACATGAGACGCCGCTTCCGGACCGGCAGGGACCGGCTCCGGTGTCGAGGGTGTTGCTGTCCGGAAGCGTGTGAGCGTTTCCGATTCCGGCGGTCGGCCTCAAGATGATGCGGGAACGCGGCATTCCTGTATCGGCCATTCCTTTTTCATGCCGTTTTTCACTTTTTATTTCGATACTCTATCTTCGGTTATGCATGATATTCATAAATTTTGTGTAACTTCGCGGCCATAAACGGGTGTTCCCATAAATGAATTCGGAAACGTGGCTCAGTGTTTTCTGCAAATAGACGATCTTACCAAATCGTTCGGCGACCTGGTTCTTTTTGAACACATTTCTTTAGGTATCAATGAGGGCGACAGGGTGGGGCTCATTGCCAAGAATGGCAATGGCAAGACCACGTTGCTTAACATCATCGCCGGCATCGAGGGAATGGACAGCGGTTCCGTTGTCAAGTGTAATGGCCTCAGGGTATCCTATTTGAGNCAGGATCCGCAGTTCCCCCCGCATATCAGTGTCGGCGAGCTGTGCCGTTGTCATCGCGAAGGCAACGAATGGAAGATCGATCCGCAGAAATCGACCACCGCCCTGCTTGATAATACTTCTACCCTGACCCGGATTCTGACGAAACTCAAGATTACCGATTTCTCCCAACCCATCGGGCAGCTCAGCGGTGGTCAGCGAAAGCGTATCGCTCTGGCCCATGTGCTTGCCGAGGAGCCTCAGATGCTTATTCTTGACGAGCCGACCAACCACCTGGATCTGGAAATGGTGGAATGGCTGGAGGGATATCTCAACCACATGCGTGTCACCCTCCTCATGGTGACGCATGACCGTTATTTTCTGGATCGGGTTTGCAACCGGATTGTCGAACTCGACAACCGGCAGCTGTATACCTATAAAGGCAATTACGCTTACTATCTGGAAAAACGTCAGGAACGCATCTCAGTCATGAATGCCAATATCGACAGGGCGAATAACCTTTTGCGTAAAGAACTGGACTGGATGCGACGTCAGCCGCAGGCCCGCGGCCACAAAAGCCGGAGCCGCAAAGAGGCTTTCTATGAATTGGAAGAGCGCGCCCGGCGACATCGTGAACAGATGCAGGTCCGGCTGGCCACGAAGAGCAGTTATATAGGCTCTAAGATCTTCGACGCTAAGGGCGTTTGCAAGACTTTCGTTTCTGATACGCCCGGCCAGCCCGACCGGGTGATCCTGCGCGACTATAACTACACGTTCGCCCGTTACGAGAAGATGGGCATTGTCGGCAACAACGGCGTCGGCAAGAGTACATTCCTGAAACTGTTGCTCGGGTTGGAGCGGCCGGACAAAGGGCACATCGACATCGGCGAGACTGTGCGCTTCGGTTATTACAGCCAGGAGGGTCTTCGGTTTGATGAGAACCAGAAGGTCATCGACGTTGTGCGCGATATTGCTGAGGTGGTCCTCATGAGCGACGGTTCCAAACTGACGGCCTCTCAATTCTTGCAGAATTTTCTTTTTACCCCGGAGAAACAGCATAGTTATGTCTATAAGCTGAGCGGAGGTGAGCGCCGGCGCCTGTATTTGTGCACGGTGCTGATGCGGAGCCCTAATTTCCTGGTTCTTGACGAGCCGACGAATGATCTCGACATCGTCACACTGAATGTGCTGGAGGAATATCTACAGGCCTTCAGCGGCTGTGTTATTGTGGTCAGCCACGATCGCTATTTTATGGATAAAGTAGTCGATCATCTGTTGGTTTTTCATGGCGGGGGCGAGTTGCAGGATTATCCGGGCAACTACAGCGATTACCGCGAATGGCGGGAGCTGAAAGATGCCGAGGCACAGGAGGCTTCGGGCACTGCCAATGGTACTCGTCAGGCTCGGGAAACGGACGGAGCGATCTCCGGGCAGCCGGGCAGGAATAAACCGCGGACCGCAAAGCCCGCACGGCTGACGTTTGCCGAGCGCCGCGAATTCGAGGAGCTGGAGAAGCTTCTCCCACAGCTTGAAGAGGAGAAGCGGACGATCGAGCAGGCAATGAGCAGCGGCACACTCTCTTCCGGTGACCTGGTGGAAAAGGGACTGCGGATGACGCGGCTGTTGGCTGAGATCGACGAAAAGGAGATGAGATGGCTCGAGCTATCTGAAAAAGCATAAAAATATCATTGTTGACGATATGAAACAGATTCATCACATATTTATTTGTATCTGCCTGCTCCTGTGTGCGGGCGCAGGTGCTGCAACGACAGTCCAGGCCCGTTCCGCCCGGGCGGGAGGTGCGGTAGCCGAAGGTAACAGACAGGAATTCCGTGGCGTTTGGATCCAGACGGTATTTCAAGACCGTTACCGGAATCTGTCGCCGGATGCCTGTAGGGAGTATCTGACCCGGCTGGTCGACCAGCTGCATGCAACCGGTTTTAATGCCGTTATCTTTCAGGTGCGGCCCGAGGGCGACGCCTTTTATCGTTCTGACCTGGAACCGTGGAGCCGCTTTCTGACCGGTGTGCAGGGCAAAGCGCCAGTGCCGCAGTGGGACCCGATGGAGTATCTCATCCAGCTTTGCCACGCCCGGCAGATGGAATTCCATGCGTGGTTGAATCCTTACCGGATGTCGGCCTCCAAGACTTTAAAGATGGAGCGGAATCATCTCTATTTCCGGCATCCTGAATGGTTTGTGCGCCATGGCGAGAAACTTTATCTGAATCCCGGTTTGCCGGAGGCCCGCCAGCACATCCGGGAGGTCGTCAAGGACATTGTCGGACGTTATGACGTCGATGCGATACACATGGACGATTACTTTTATCCGTATCCCTCCAATGAGCCGTTCGACGATCAGGAGGCATTCCGTACCTATGGTGAAATGATGGGTTTCAACCCCTCCGTACCCGGGGATCTGAGCGGCTGGAGAAGACGTAATGTGAATATTCTGATCAAGACCCTGAATGCCGATATAAAGAAAATCAAGCCTTGGGTGCGCTTCGGTATCAGTCCTTTCGGTATCTACCGGAATCATACCACTTGGCGCGGTGGCAGCAGAACCCGCGGCTTGCAGTGTTTCGACGACCTGTATGCCGATGTCCTTCTCTGGTGTCGTGAAGGTTGGATCGACTACGTGATACCTCAGATCTATTGGGAGATCGGGCATTCGCTGGCCGATTATTCCACTTTGGTCAAATGGTGGAATGCCAACGTGCCGGAGCGATGCCATCTCTATATCGGTCAGAGCATAGAGCGCTCGCTCGATGACCCGAAAGACAGCACTCCGCTCCCCGACCTGCGTAAGAGTCATGTCCATTTTTCCAATAAAATGAACCTGGCGCGGGAATGCCGGAATGTGAAAGGTAATTGTTTCTGGTACGCTTATCAGGTGGAGGACAATCTCTATCATGTGAGGGATTTTCTGAAAGCCGAGGTTTTTACGGCTCCGGCGTTGCCGCCGGCTTATGCGGCGCTGGACAATGTGTTGCCGGTGAAGATACGTCGGTTGCAGGCCGAGTTTACAGGTAAAGGGCTGAAGGTCGGCTGGCGACGTGCCGAGACAAACGATTACCGCCAGCAGGAACGTTATTACTGCGTTTATAAATTCCGTAAAGGCGAGCGTGTCGATCTCCGCGACATGGGCCATCTCTTCTTGCGTACCCGGAAAACCGAATTTTATGACGAGGAGGTCAGCGACAGCCGTAAGTTTACCTATGTCGTGACGGCCGTCGATGCTTTCAACAATGAAAGCAAGCCTGCGAAGAAGACAATCAGGGTGAAAATCAAGTAAGAAACATCCGTCAGCAAGACTANGATGAAAATTCTGATAGCCNATAGCGGTTCNACNAAGACGGAATGGGCCGGTTTCGATACCAAAAGTATGACGCCCGNATGGATCNANAGCNCCATCNGGNTGAATNCTCTGTATTGTATGGAAGATGAGATCGCTGCGACGGCCGAGGAGCTGGATTTCGCAGCCGATGCTGTTTATTTTTATGGTTCCGGCTGTACGCCGGAATTGTCCGGAATCGTCTGCCGGGCCTTGGGCCGGATTTTCCCCGATGCGGCTGTCGAGGTGGCAAGCGATGTCGTGGGAGCCGCAAGGGCTTTGTTCGGCCGCGAAGGCAGAGGTATTGCCTGTATTATCGGTACAGGGTCTGTTGCGGCACGGGTGGATATGCGGGTGCCGTCGGTCGTTCCCTATAAATCCATGGGCTATATCCTTGGCGACGAAGGGAGTGGTAGCGCATTGGGAAAGCGTCTCCTGGCCGACTATTGCAAGAGAGCGATGCCGCCGGCCCTCAGCCGGGAGCTGGAAGCCTGGTATCCGGCATTGAGCGCCGCTGAAATTATAGAGCATGTTTACCGTGCGCCGCGTCCTAACCGTTACATGGCCTCGTTTGTCCCTTTCATTACCCGTCATCTGGATCGGCCGTATTGCCGCAGGCTTGTCAATAGCGGTTTTGCCGATTTCTTTCGCAGAAATGTCGAATTGATTCTGAAAGATGCTCATGATGCCGAAACGGGCAGGGCATTGAAGGAGAATATCGGCTGTGTCGGTTCCGTGGCTTATTACCTGAGGCCTCAGTTAGAGGCAGTCGCGAGTGCCCGCGGTTGCAGGGTCGTCAAGGTTCTGCGTACTCCGGTCGAGGGACTGGTCGCCTATCACGGAGGGAACTTCCGGGCGGACGGTTTTCCGGAGAATCACAGGCAGTGAACTTCTGAAAAGATTGCATTTACAATATTATTCATCATTTAATTATCTGTTATGCGTAGTGTATCTACCATTTTATTGCTGATTGTTTCCAACGTTTTCATGACATTCGCCTGGTATGGCAATCTCAAGTTGCAGGAGATGAAGATTTCCACCGACTGGCCGCTTTACGCCATTATCCTGGCCAGCTGGGGAATGGCATTGATTGAATATTTCTGTCTGATTCCGGCCAATCGCTTCGGTTCTCAGATTACCGGCGGTCCCTTTTCGCTGATGCAGCTTAAAATCATTCAGGAAGCGATTTCACTCGTCGTGTTTACGGTCATCGTCGCTACGGTTTTCAAAAGCGAGCCTATTCAGTGGAATCATTTCGTGGCTTTCGGCTGTATCATCGCGGCGGTTTTCTTCGCTTTTCTGAAGTGAGATTGTCCCGTCGTTACAGCAACTTGTTCCTGCGGAGTGGATGATTGCCGCGGGAATGATTTCAGGGGTGCCTACAATGTGGGTAGCGGTTCTTTCGGGTCTGGATCTGTCGTTCAGAAGATGGTCGCTTCCCGGCCGGGGATTTTAGGAGGTGTAGAGCCTGTTGTATGCCATTGCTCTCTGGTATGGGGCGTTATCTGCGTTCTGTGTGGCGCTTCCGTTATGGCGGCAAGGTGTTTCTTGATTCTGTTTTGTCTTTCCCGGCATCAAAAAACGTGCTCTCATGAAAGGTTTGGCCGAAACTTGCACGTTTTTTGGACTGAACGCAGGAATAAAACAAATATTTGCATATCTTTGTCAACATCAATGAACCAATCTAATTCTTATCATGAAAAAAGTTATTTGTTCGCTTTTGTTTCTGTCGGCATTGACGACAATTTTTCTGCGATGTCCGCAGAGCCTGGCGCAGTCCATATCGTATAAGCGGCCTCCTGTTGAGGCTGAGAAGGATATAAATGAAATCAGCTTCCGGAATGTGGCCCGGCACATGCCGCAGCAGTGGTATAAGAGCCGGGAGGCACAACGGGTGGCCGACAGCGTACTGGTTTATCAGTTTCCCAGTGGCGGATGGGCCAAGAACCAGAACTGACACCCGGCGCCAGATGCGGAAAAATGGACCGGGCGGCTTACCGTGCGGGCTCAGATGGCCTCGAAAGAGGGCATAGGGGCAACGATAGATAATATGGCGACCACGCTGGAGGTTCTTTTCCTTACCAAGATGTATGCCGCTACCGGAAAGAAGGTTTACCGCGAGGCGGTGATGCGTGCTTTTGAATATTTGCTGGAGGCTCAGTATGAAAATGGCGGATGGCCGCAGTTCTATCCGCTTGAAAAACGTGGCGAGAAGGAGGATTATTCCGTGCATATCACTTACAACGACGATGCCATGTGTAATGTGATGAAGTTGATGCGTGATCTGGCCAAGGGAGATAGGGCTCCTTACGATGCGCTGAAACTTTCTGCGGTCGACCGGCAACGTGCACAGTCAGCATTCGATAAGGGCGTAGAGTGTGTGCTGGCCACTCAGATCCGCAAGGATGGGAAACTGACGGTGTGGTGTCAGCAGCATCATTATAGCACGCTGGAGCCGGTGAAGGCCCGATCTTATGAATTGCCGTCGTTTACGGGATGCCATGAGACGGGAGACCTGGTGTCGTTGCTGATGGAAATCGAGAACCCTTCC
>WFLX010384246.1_pt1 | contig 14152 bp, 14 predicted proteins | sample 4967041 | NCBI WGS metagenome assembly WFLX01 (sample SAMN12857096, study PRJNA449069) | gut metagenome | isolation source: stool from male and female vole | host: Microtus ochrogaster | place: USA:Florida | collected 2017
ATCATCCAGACCTACGCCATCCGCAAATGGTTTGTCAAGGAAGAAGATGTGCGTCGCACCATGAAGGAAAATGCCAAGAAGCCTCAAAAGAAATCAGGCTGGATGGCACGCCTTGAAGAGATGCAGAAGCAGCAGCAAGAGATGATGCGTCAGCAGCAAAAAGCCAATAACGCCAAGAGACGTTAAGTTGTAAGTTGTAAGTTGTCAGTTATAAGATGTCAATTTCTCAATTTGTCAACTTGTCAATTTGACTTATAGCTTATAACTCATAAATCTATAAACCTATAACCCCATAAACCTCCCNNNGGGAATGAGANCTTTCCGGATANTGCTGGCNTTNGTGATGCTCTTCGCATCATNGCNGTGGCTGCTACTCGGCACCAGCGCTCCGGTCTATGCCATCGTCTCTGAGAGGGCGCAAATAATTCCTTCTGCTATCCAAACGTGTTTAGGCGCTACGGTAATGTGGATTATTGGCACAATGCTCTTCGGGAGAATCTATTGTGCAACTGTTTGCCCCGTCGGTACGCTCCAAGATATCGTCATTTGGAGTCGGCGCAAGGCCAATCCTAAGCATACCTTCCGTTTCAAGGAAGGAAGCAAGATAAGGTATGTCGTTCTGGTAGTATACGTTGTCTCTTTGATAGCCGGTATATTGGCCGTCGGATATGTCGTCGAGCCATGGAATATCATGCGAAATGCAGCCTCGACGGTTCGTCCTGCTGACGTATTCACTACTTGGCAAACTATAGGGGTATCGGTAGGGATTGGAGCTATAGTTGGTGTAGTCTCTCTCGCAGCGATACTGTTGTGGGCATGGAAGAGTGGTAGAGCCTTTTGCACTACTCTATGTCCGATCGGCACGGCTCTCGGTTGCCTTCACACTCAATCGCTTATGCACATTGCAATTGATCCTGATAAATGCATCAGCTGCATGAAATGTGAGGACGTGTGTGCTTCTAAATGCATCAAGGTAGAGAAGAGGCTCGTAGACAATTCCCGCTGCACACGCTGCTTCGATTGCACGGAGATCTGCCCCAACGACGCAATCAACTTCCAACTCAATAAAGGGCGTCACCGCCAAACCCCTCTTATGGAGAATGCATAATGCTTAATGCATAATTGGCTACGCCCAAGCTAAAGCAAGTCATAATCGATTGTCAGCAGCTGATTAGCTATTGTGCCGGTTAATTATCCATTATGAATTATGAAATAGAAATTGAAAAAATGAAGCAATATCAATATCTACTCCGCCATATACTTGCCAACGGCCATCGTAAGGAAGACCGCACTGGCACAGGCACGATATCCACTTTCGGATATCAGATGCGTTTTGACCTTTCTGAAGGTTTTCCTCTTGTCACGACAAAGAAAACCCATCTAAAGAGTATCATTTATGAGCTTCTTTGGTTTCTTAATGGCGACACCAACGTGAAGTATCTTCAAGACCATGGCGTGCGCATCTGGAATGAATGGGCAGATCCTGATGGAGATCTCGGCCACATCTATGGCTACCAATGGCGGTCATGGCCTGACTATAATGGAGGACACATCGACCAAATAAAAGAAGCTGTAGAGACTTTGAAGAATAATCCAGATTCACGCAGAATCATTGTAAGCGCATGGAATGTAGCTGATATCGACAATATGAACCTTCCTCCTTGCCATGCTTTCTTCCAGATGTATGTAGTGGATGGAAAACTTTCGCTTCAACTTTACCAGCGCAGCGCTGATTGCTTCTTAGGAGTTCCCTTCAATATTGCATCCTACGCATTGCTGACTATGATGCTTGCTCAGGTGTGCGGTCTTCAGCCAGGAGAGTTTATCCACACTCTTGGCGATGCACATATCTACCTCAATCATCTTGATCAAGTCAATCTTCAGCTGACCCGCGAACCACGGCCTCTCCCCAAAATGAAAATAAATCCTGACGTAAAGGATATTTTTGATTTCAAATACGAGGATTTCAAACTCGAAGATTACGACCCATGGCCAGCCATAAAGGGTCAAGTCAGTGTGTGATGAGAGTGACGTTTCTTTGTCGGAGCGACTTGAGGGGTGGGGCAGCTATAGTGACATATAGGCTGATGCTCGCTATGCGTGAAAGTGGCATTGATGCCCGTATGCTCGTGTGCGAAAAACTCAGTGACTCCCCCTACGTAGATTACTGCGCTCCGAAATGGAAAATCCAATATGCCTTCCTCAAAGAGCGTCTCAACGTTTTCTATCATAACGGTTGCAACCGCGACACACTCTTTAAGATAGATCCTGCTGCTGATGGGCTGCCTGTGTGGAATCATCCATGGGTTCGAGAGGCGGATGCCATCTATCTTGCTTGGGTCAATCAGGGGATGGTAAGTCTGGATGGAGTTGCACGACTTGCCAAAATTGGTAAACCACTTACGTGGATCATGCACGACATGTGGAACATGACTGGCATCTGCCATCATGCGGGGAGTTGCACCCATTTCCAGAAGAACTGCGGTGATTGCCCCTTATTGGGCAAAAAGGCATCTCCAAAGGATATGTCTTTCTCCACATGGAAGAAAAAAAAGAAACTTTACGATAATATCCCAATCCGATTCGTAGCGGTCAGCTCGTGGTTGGCAGGAAAAGCGGAAGAAAGTTCTCTGCTAAAGGGGAGGGGAGTGGAAGTAATCCCAAATGCCTTCCCAATTGCCGATACCCTTGCAGACGAAATTCAAAGAAAAGAAAAGAAAGAAGGGGACCCCATACGCATCATTTTTGGAGCAGCACGGATCGATGATCCGATCAAGGGATTGCCGATTTTGAAAGATGCACTGCAAATCCTGCACGATAATTATCCCGAAGAAAGCGCAAACCTGGAGCTCGTCACCTTCGGCACTGCCAAGTATCCAGAATCCTTAGATGGCTTTGCCGTCCCAACTCAGCACCTTGGAATGCTGTCAGGAGAAGAAGCCATCCGCAAAGCCTACGAGCAGTGTGACATTGTGGTGTCAGCCTCCGACTTCGAGACACTTCCAGGCACGTTGATAGAGGGGCAGGCCTACGGCTGCTTCCCAGTCGCCTTTGACCATGGGGGCCAACGCGATATAATCAGAAGCGAAGAAGCAGGATGTCTCGTCGCTTGGTCTGACGACCCTCATACTCGTGCGCACTACCTTGCGGAGACCCTCCTCCGCGCCTCAAAACGAGTAGGCGACCCTAAGATTATAAGAGCAATGCGCCAATCCGTAATCGAAAATTTCTCCCCTCAAACTATCATAAACAAACTCCTTTATTCTCAGCCCGTTTCAATGTAGATAGGATGCTCCGCATCCGTATCCCCTAAAGTAGCGTCTCTCACTATACTGCACCAAAGCANTTCGATTAGTTACCAAAAGCCGGTTGACGCTCAGAGGACTGCGCTATNTNCACTCTCAGCATACACAAAAAAAGCATAGCTTTAAAGCTATGCTTTTTTGTCGGGGTGACAGGATTCGAACCTGCGACCACCTGGTCCCAAACCAGGTGCGCTACCGGACTGCGCTACGCCCCGATTGCCCGGGTATTCCCCTTAAGCGAGTGCAAAGTTAATACATTTTCTCGAACTATGCAAGAAAAATCCAACTTTTTTTCAAAAATTCCCCAAAAAATTCTCACAACAAAATAAGTCAGTTCATCGTTAAATAGATATGAAACCAATAAAGAACATCCTCACGATAGCGGCTCTCTTGGCAGCCCTGTTTGTTGCTCTCCCGTCGATGGCTGCTAAGAAAGAAGCCAAGATTTCCTTCAAGGAAAAAATCTATGACTTTGGTCAAATTTCTTTGAAAGCCGGCAAGGTGACACATGAATTCGTATTCACTAATGATGGCGACGGCAATCTTGTCATAACGAATGCTCGAGCCGATTGCGGTTGCACTCGTCCTGAATATAACGATGCCCCGGTAGCACCGGGAGCCTCAGGCAAAGTCAAGGTCACTTTTGCCCCGGCTGCAAAAGGGAGCTTCACCAAGAAAATCACCATCACTTCCAATGGCAATCCTAAAAAGACACGCCTCCTGATCAAGGGAGAAGTAATAGAATGAAAGGATTTCTAAAGAGACACAAGCGTTCACTGCAGGCAATATCTATTGTCTGCTTTTTGGCATTGTCCCCATCTGCTTATTCCCAAATCGAGAAAACTCTTAAATTCTTCCCTGACAAAGTGGATTTCGGCATGATAAGGGAGGAGAATGGAAAAGTGTCGAAGATAGTGAAGGCAGTCAACATATCTCCTGACTCGACGTATATTATCTCTTCGCGCACAAGCTGCGGATGTTCTGCAGCTGAATATTCAGATCAGATGCTGGCACCCGGAGACACGACGGAAGTCACTATCACTTACGACCCCTTAAATCGACCCGGCAAATTTCTGAAGACTGCCAAGTTTTTTACCGGAAAAGAACGGATTGGAAATTCCATCAAACTTAGCGGGACGGTAATACCAAGCCACAAGAGCCTTGATATGGCTTATCCTGAAAAAGCTGGAGAACTTCGACTTAGCACCCTCTTCGTGAACGCCGGAGAAATGGCGAAGTCGGAGGCTCGCCCTCTCTTCGTAGGCCTTTATAATGACAGCGACCAGCCCTTAGTGCTTACCGCGTCTTCTGACGCTCCTGGCTTAGAAGCTGCCCTCCTCCCCGACACAATAGAACCTTACGGAGTCTCTACCTTAACCCTGATGCTCAAAGCACGCCTCATACCCTCATACGAGTCTGATATTCTCTATCACGCTCATCTGATATCTCACACCGACACATTGATCTCCATCCCTGTGATGGCTTCTCTGAAACAATAAAAACTGACATTTTAATATTTCCACTAATAAATTCTATTCCTACAGCGTTACATCTATAGGGAAACCTTACCTCATAACCAGATAGCCTCATTACCCATAAAAATGGAACATCCAGAAATCGATGCAAAATATACCGGTCTCAGAGTAAATGCCGGAGTCACCTCCAACCCCACAGTAAATCCTTACCGAAAGGTAGTCAAAAAGAAGCGGGTGCTTACTGCTTCTGAATATGTAGAAGGTATTCTCAAAGGGGATGTGAGTCTGCTTGGCCGCGCAGTGACTCTCATTGAGAGCACTGCAGATACCCATCAGGCAATAGCGCAGGAAGTGATTGAGAAATGTCTTCCGTTTAGTGGAAATTCCCGTNGAATAGGCATTACAGGTGTGCCANGNGCAGGAAAATCTACCTCCATCGATATGTTCGGAACTCATGTAATCCGCCAAGGACATAAACTCGCAGTGCTTGCAATCGACCCAAGCAGTGAACGTACGCGAGGCAGTATTCTTGGCGATAAGACCAGAATGGAGAAGCTCTCGCTCGAAAAGGATGCTTTTATACGCCCTTCACCCTCTGGAGGGTCGCTTGGAGGAGTGGCACGCAAGACTCGCGAAACTATAGTATTGTGTGAAGCAGCCGGTTACGATCGTATTTTTGTAGAAACCGTCGGGGTCGGGCAGAGCGAGACTGCAGTTCACTCGATGGTAGACTTCTTTCTCCTCATCCAAGTGGCTGGAACAGGCGACGAGCTTCAGGGTATAAAGCGCGGCATTATGGAGATGGCAGATGGCATTGCCATCAATAAGTGTGATGGTGACAATGTGGAACGCTGTAAACTTGCTGCTCAGCAATTCCGAACTGCCTTAATGCTTTTCCCCCCGACTCCAAGCAAGTGGCTACCGGAAGTGGTCACTTACAGTGGATATTACGGTTACGACATAGACAAGGTATGGGACATGATCGACCGCTATTTCAAGTATGTCGAAGAGACCGGCTATTTCGAGCGCAAGCGCAACGAGCAAGCGCGCTATTGGATGACGGAGACTATCGAAGAGCAACTGCGCACCCGATTCTATCATACTCCCGGACTGAAAGAACTTTTAGAGCAGAAAGAAATAAGGGTGCTCAATAATGAGCAGTCTTCTTTCACGGCGGCGAAGGATGTGCTCGACTATTATTTCGAGTCGCTTCGCAAATAGTTGAATCCTAAAAAGATGGGGCCTTTGAATGCACAGTAAGCAATTCAAAGGCAAAAAATCTTTCGTTAAGAGTTGCATTTGTTAATTTTTTTAACTAACTTTGCATTGTTGCATTTCACTTACATTTGCAATTCTCTATTAGAGGATGGATACTTCAAAAGTTTAATTAGCTGATAGTACGAATGGCATCATCATATTGGATTTATACGGACTTAGCTGTATTCTGTGTCGCTTTGCTCCTGACTGGCATCATTATACCACAAATTCTGCTTATAGCGTTTAGTAAGAAGCTTTTTGACGAAGTAGATGAGCGCAAGATTCATAAGGGTGTAGTGCCCCGTCTTGGCGGAATCGCTTTCCTCCCTGCCATAATTTTCTCTATTTGTTTGGTGCTTGCAGTCAGCATAAGTTTGGGTTTCTCAAATTCATTCGAAATTTTTGAAGATTGCGGTGAATCGGTGCTGTATCTGCTATGCGCTGAAATGCTGATGTTCTTAGTTGGCATTGCCGACGACCTTATCGGCGTGCGCTACAAAGCTAAGTTTGTAAGTCAGATTCTTGGTGCGATATTTATTTGCGCTTCAGGAGCCTATATCCACAATATGGAGGGAGTTTTGTGGATAGAAGAGTTGCCTGCATGGTTAGGATGGTGCATGTCAGCGTTTTTTGTGGTGTATATAGTCAATGCAATCAACCTTATCGATGGTATCGATGGATTGGCATCGGGCTTGAGCGGTATCGCCTTGATTTTCTATGGGATAGTGCTCTCAAATGCTGGAGAATGGATTCTTAGTCTTCTCGTTTGGGCTCAGCTCGGCACTCTCGTGCCATTCTTCTATTATAATGTTTTTGGCAATCCGAAGAAGAGGAAAAAAATCTTTATGGGCGATACCGGTTCGCTTACAGTAGGTATGATACTGTCTTTCATCGCCTTAAGTGTTACGAATATTGAGGCGCCAGATGTCACAAAGGCATATAATCAGCTTGTGTTGGCATTCTCGCCACTCATAATCCCTGCGTTTGATGTGGTGCGCGTATATTTCCATCGTCTGCGTCAGCATAGAAATCCATTTCTTCCCGACAAATGCCATATCCATCACAAACTTCTTGCACTTGGTCTTAACCAAAGAGCATCACTATGTGCGATATTGCTCTCTGCGGTGATTTTCATGCTTGTCAACATCGCTCTTTCTCCCTACGTGGCAGCCACCTGGCTATTCTTGGGCGATGTAGTGCTTTGGCTATGTGGCAATATCCTAATCACACGAGCTATCCGGCGCAAAGAAGCGCGTATGAATACTTCTCTATATGATTAATTTGTCTGACTTTATATATAAATGATAATAAAATTCGCTTTTAAGAGCACACTTTTGGTGCTCATTTTGGCGTGTCTTGCGGTAAGTTGCACGGCTCCAAAAAATATTGCGTATTTTCAAGGTTCGGAAAATGCTGAAGTGTTTGAAATAGCAATGGCTGAAACCAAGGCAATCAGAGTAGAACCCTACGACAAGCTTTCGATAATGGTCAGTTGTAAAGATCCGGAATTGGCGCAGATGTTCAATCTTCAGGTATTTACCAATAGCACAGCTCAGCGAAGGGGGTATAGCGGAACTGAGAACTATCGCAACTATAGCGTAGAATATAGTGATGGTATCAATGGGTTTACTGTCTCAGCAGAAGGGACCATTGATTACCCCATACTTGGCACGATAAAAGTAGCTGGAATGACCAGAAATGAGCTTGCAGCTTTTATCAAAGGGGAAATCATGGGCAAGGGACTTATCAAGGATCCGGTAGTCACGGTGGAATTCCTGAATGTCGGGGTTTCAATTCTGGGAGAAGTGAACTCACCCGGAAGGTATGACATGAATGTTGATGTGCTTCCATTGGTGGAAGCGCTGTCTCTTGCAAAAGACCTTACTATCCAAGGCAATCGTCAAAATATAAAGGTGCTTCGTAAAAAAGGAGATAAGGTGCTGACTTATGAGGTAGATTTAACAGACATGGAGAAACTTGCAAACTCTCCTGCATATTATCTCAAACAAGGAGATATCGTCTATGTCGAACCGAACAACATACGTAAGCGGCAGACGACTACCAATGGAAATAGTGTATTGAATGTAAGTTTTTGGCTGTCAGTGGCTTCTCTTCTGACTTCGGCTGCAATCCTTTTCAAGAAATAAAGTAAAGAATATGTGGCTTTTTAAGGGAAAGGTCGTATCTTTAGAGGAAAGTGGAATGCTTAGGGGGTTGACCGATTGGCACTCCCATGTGCTTCCTGGAGTAGACGATGGCGTAAATACAATAGATGAAGCATTGGAGTTGCTTCGAGAATTTGATACAAAAGGGGTAGAGACGCTTTGGATCACCCCTCATATCATGGAAGACTATCCAAATTCTACTGAAAAGCTTCGTGTGCGTTTCGAGGAGCTCCAGAACGCTTGGAATGGACGGTTGAAGCTGCGGCTGGCTGCCGAGTATATGCTCGATACTCTTTTCGAGGAGCGTTTGGCAGCCCGAGATCTGCTTCCTATCGGTGAGCATGCCGATCACTTGCTCGTGGAGACATCATATTTTTCTGCCCCAATGGAATTTGACACGACGATTGACTCAATTATGAAGGCAGGATTTTATCCTCTTTTGGCACATCCTGAAAGATATTCCTATATGAAGGAGGAAGACTACAAGCGTCTGCACGATAAGGGGGTGAAGTTGCAACTCAATTATGTCTCTCTCGTAGGAGGCTATGGAGAGGCGGCTCAAAAGAAAAGTATTTGGCTATTGAAAAATGGTATGATAGATGCGGTGGGTAGCGACGTGCATCGTCTGAAAAGCATTCAAACTCTTATTGCACAACGACCATCAAAGAATGAGCATATTGAAATGCTGCTCTCAATAATCAAAGATCAAAACAGCCTCTAATCTTCTGCTTATCGCAAAAACAAAACTCCAAAATCCCCAAAACAATGAATAAGATACTCCTAAGAATGTGCCGCATGTCGGGCCGAGAAATGCAATTCATCACAGAAGCTTTCAAGGATGAATGGGTGGTGCCATTGGGTCCTAACGTCGCCGGATTTGAAAAAGATCTTGAGAAGTTTTTAGGCAGAAATCTCCCTGTAGTGGCTCTTTCTTCTGGAACAGCTGCCCTTCATCTAGGGCTAATAGGACTTGGAATAAAGGACGGCGACGAGGTGATGGTGCAATCGATGACTTTCAGTGCTTCAGTCAATCCAGTAAGATATGTCGGGGCAATACCGGTAATGATAGATTCTGAAGCCGACACCTGGAATATGGATCCTGATCTTCTTGATCAGGCTATTGCTGACAGGATTGAAAAAACCGGGAAAAAACCTAAAGCAATAGTAGTGGTGTGCCTTTATGGAATGCCTGCGAAATATGATGAGATTCTAAAAATTGCTGAGAAGTGGGAGATACCTGTGCTCGAAGATGCAGCCGAAGCTTTCGGCTCGGAATACATGGGGCGTAAATGTGGAACATTCGGAGAATATGGAGTGCTCTCTTTCAACGGTAATAAAATGATCACTACGTCCGGAGGTGGAGCTTTAGTTTGCCCGGATGCCGAGGCAGCAAAAAAAGCAATGTATTTTGCTACTCAAGCTCGCTTGGGATATGCTTACTATCAGCATGAAGATATTGGATACAACTATCGAATGAGCAATATCTCAGCTGGCATTGGAAGAGGGCAGATGTATGTGGCAGAGGAATATATCGAGCATCATCGCCATCGCCAAAAATACTATCAGGAGCATCTCGGATGTATAGATGGAATAACTATCCATTGCAATCCAGATAGCAAATTTAACAGCAATTTCTGGCTCTCCACAACTCTCTTAGATCCTGCACTCAAGATAAAGGGGGAAGAGAATGCATATTCTTCTGCAGTCACTTCGATTGTGGGAGGTGCGGGAGCCGTCACGGAGCAGACAAAAGAAGTNNATANCNACTNCGAACNTAATACTAATGTGNANGCTTTNNGACTTGGTCTGGCAGCTCTTGGAATAGAGACCCGTCCTCTATGGAAACCGATGCATCGCCAACCAGTCTTCTCTCGATTCCCTTCCTATACTAATGGAGTAGCTGAATCTTTGTTTTATCGCGGCATCTGTCTCCCTTCCGGCCCATACGTGACTGATGAAGATGCTGATAAGGTCATCGAGGCCATAAAATCACTTATCATTTGAGCCATGGATGAAAACTCTGCTTTTGATCGCACGGCTCTCTTAGTGGGAGAGGAGGCCATGGCGCGCATTTCAAATGCCAAGGTGATCTTGTTTGGAGTTGGTGGAGTAGGAAGTTGGGTGGCGGAGGCCCTGGTGCGNACTGGAGTGAGAAACATCACTCTGGTGGATTCTGACCGAGTGGCTACTACCAATATCAACCGCCAGATGCCGGCTACAGCATTGACAGTAGGCGAGGTAAAGACTGAGGCAGCAAAGCGCCGCCTTCTTGAAATCAATCCCGATGCAAATGTGGAGGTACGTACTCTTTTTTACGATGCAGAGTCAGCTTCATCTATAGACCTTTCACAATATGATTATATCGTAGATGCGATAGATTCACTTAAAGATAAGGCCCTCCTTATTTTGAATGCGACAGCGAGTGGAAGAAAATTCTTCAGCAGTATGGGCGCCGCCCTTAAAATGGATCCTACCAAAGTGAGAGTAGGGGAGTTTTGGACAGTGAAAGGATGCCCTCTTGCAAGGGCTCTCCGACAGAAANTCAAGANNGAAAANAAATTTCNTTCCAAGAANTTTCTATNTGTCTATTCCGATGAACTTCTTGACAACAAGGGTCAAACTACAGAAACTTGCGACTATAAAGCGCGTATCAACGGGAGTCTATGCCATATTACGGCTATTTTCGGAATGACTATCGCCGGGGAAATCATTAAGGATATTACAAAGAATGAATAAATCTGAAACCATATTATTGAGATTCATTTTGGGATGTGTGTCTGTTGTAGCAAGTTGCCACATTGTCTTTGCCGATATACCGTTCTCTTATCATGCCTCAGTGGCCGGCCAGGCTTCATCGAAGTCTCTCGCCCCTTATATGCTCGGCTCGTGGAATGAGGGGAGATATGTAGAAGGAAATGGTATTTGGCAGGAAGCCGGCTTTGAAAATGAACTCGACCTTTCAAAGCGCTTCAGTTGGAGTGTGGGCTTTGACTATGCGGCTGGAGCCGGCTCGAAGACTGAATATGATCGCTGGTTGGAGGCTGATCATACATGGACAACCCATTCTGCCCATCTTCCTTATTTCCGTCTGCAGCAGTTGTTTGGGCAGATTAAATTCAGAGGAGTCTTCCTTACGGCTGGTATGAAATATTCTCATTCGAAAATAGTGGATGATCAGCTTTCATCTGGAGATCTGACAAGGAGCAACAATGCTGCTCCTATTCCGGGAGTAGCTGCTGGATTTGTTGACTTTCAGGATATTCCTTTCACNAATGGATGGGNGCAGATCGATGGAGAAATAATGTATGGNAGGATGACCGACTCAAGATTTAAGAAATCTGAATTCAACTATTACAATGGGTTGGAGGCCATAAATCTATGGTATAATTACAANCNATGCTATTTCNGCACCAATCCTAANAAGAATTTTCATGTCATCGTAGGAATGCANGNGGCNGCGATGTTCGGANGCGNTGCTTTCACTTATCAAAAAGGTGAAATTGTGGCATCCGATGTGAGAGGATTCCATTTCAAAGATTTGTTTCAGGCTTTATTCCCGCGCGAAGGAGGGGAAGCTTATTACGAAGGCTCGCACCTTGGCTCGTGGGACTTGAAAGCAGTGTATCGCTTCCGCGATGGTTCGCAACTCAATGCTTACTTTGAATGGCCGTGGGAAGACGGATCTGGAATCGGGCGCAAGAATGGCTTTGATGGGGTATGGGGTCTTCAATATAATTTTTCAAATAAAGGGATTGTCACAAAAGTGGTAGCCGAATATCTTGATTTCACCAATCAATCAGGCCCGATGCTTTACGATCCTGAGGATAATCCACAGGCTTCTCTTACCGGGCACACAGATGGGGCAGACGACTATTACAATAATGATTTCTATGGAGCTTATGCCAATTACGGGATGAGCATAGGCTCCCCTTTTCTTGTGTCGCCAATCTACAATCGCAATGGTGCGCTGCGTTACCTCCATAATCGAGCCCGTGGGTTTCACATTGGAGTTTCCGGCAATCCTTGCGATTGGCTGAGCTATCGTGCCATGTTAGGATATGAGAAGGCCGGGGGATCTGGCCGACTCCCTGCTTATAAGAGACTCGAGACAACTTCAGCAATGATAGAAGCGACTTCGATTCCTGTAAAAAAACTTCCGGGATTTGAACTTAGTCTCCGCCTCGCTTTCGATGCCGGTAAGCTTCGTGGTGATAATTTTGGTGCGCAAATCCAACTCTCTTATAGCGGAGTTTTTAATCTGAAAAAGTAAGAGCTATGAAAAAGACTTTGATGATAATGATTCTCGCACTTATTGGACTGTGTGGGTGTACGCAAAATAATGGATATATTGGTCCGATTTTCGGCTCATGGTCGCTTGTAGAGATATCCGAAAATGGGGATTCTCTTGTATTTAAAGATGAGACTACATTTAGCTTCCAAAATGAAGTGGTCCAAGTCATTCGTTATGCCGACAACTATATGAGCACCAGTACCCGCTACGGAAATTTCGTAAAGGACGACGAAACATTGACATTGAAATTCCAGACGAGACCCACAGAAAGTGGAAGTCAAATGTATATGACGCCTGACTGGATTTATTTGCCCATTGATCTGTCTGCAATCTATTTCGATATCAAGAAATTAAATGGAAAAGAGATGATACTTGTGCTCGAATCCGGGCCAACTTCTCTGCAATATAAATTTGTACGCACTTGGTAAGCAAAAAAAGAGTCCGATGCTCGATGAGCACCGGACTTATATTTGCCTGATAATCTAAAAAAGGATTATTCAGCCTTTCCATCAGAACCAAGCACGTTGAGGATCTTGTGCTTGTAGAGCTTCTCCATTTCGTCGCGAGCCGGGCCAAGGTATTTGCGTGGGTCGAATTCGCCTGGCTTGTCGTTGAGCACCTTGCGCACTGCTGCAGTCATGGCAAGACGGCTGTCGGAGTCGATGTTGATCTTGCATACATCCATCTTGGCAGCCTTGCGGAGTTCTTCTTCGGGGATACCGATTGCGTCAGGAAGTTTGCCGCCATTTTCGTTGATGATGTCTACATATTCCTGCGGAACAGAGCTTGATCCGTGGAGCACGATTGGGAAGTCAGGAAGCTTTTCTTCTACTGCCTCAAGCACGTTGAATGCCAATGGAGGAGGCACGAGGCGGCCAGTCTTTGGGTCGCGTGTGCACTGCTCTGGAGTGAACTTGTAGGCTCCGTGAGAAGTGCCGATTGAGATAGCGAGGCTATCACACTGAGTGCGCGCCACGAATTCAATCACTTCCTCAGGGNCAGTATAAGTGTGATGGTCGGAGCTAACTTCATCTTCAACGCCAGCGAGGACGCCAAGCTCACCTTCTACAGTTACGTCAAACTGATGAGCGTAGTCTACTACTTTCTTTGTGAGCTCGCAGTTTTCTTCGAAGCTGAGGTGGCTGCCATCGATCATCACAGAAGAGAATCCATTGTCGATGCAATCCTTGCAAGTCTCGAATGTATCGCCGTGGTCAAGGTGAAGCACGATTTCAGGCTTTTCCCAACCGAGGCTCTTAGCATATTCTACTGCTCCCTGAGCCATGTAGCGGAGAAGAACTGGGTTGGCGTAGTTGCGTGCACCCTTTGATACCTGTAGGATAACGGGGCTCTTTGTCTCAGCGGCTGCCTTGATGATAGCCTGGAGCTGCTCCATGTTGTTGAAGTTGAAGGCAGGGNTTGCATAGCCTCCGTGAANGGCCTTTGNAAACATCTCGCGTGTGTTGACAAGACCAAGTTTCTTATAATCTACCATTTTACCTAAAACATTTTTAGCATCAGATTTGCCTTGGAGGGTCGTCTGNCACTGGGTTATCTAATAATAGTATGCAAATTTAATTAATATTTTTGAATCTTGCACTATCCTTTTTGGAAAAATCGGCTTTTTTGGTTAAATTTGTAGTCGAAAAAGCAATTTTA
>WFLX010011820.1_pt1 | contig 14150 bp, 13 predicted proteins | sample 4967041 | NCBI WGS metagenome assembly WFLX01 (sample SAMN12857096, study PRJNA449069) | gut metagenome | isolation source: stool from male and female vole | host: Microtus ochrogaster | place: USA:Florida | collected 2017
CTCGGGGTGCTCGGCACATTCTGGTTCCGCACCCAGCAGCGCATGAACGAAATGGCCATCCGCAAGGCCTTCGGAGCCGATCGCGGCAATCTGTTCCGNCGCCTCATCAGCGAGGGGCTGCTCATGCTCGTGTGCGCCACCNTNCCCGCGGCCGTGATCGACATTATCATTGCCGACTATGAGCTCAATACCGAGTTGTATCTGGTTTACTTCGAGCCGCTGCGCATGGCCGTGACCATCCTCGCCACCTTCCTGTTCATGGCAGCCATGATAGTGCTCGGCACCNTNTTCCCNGCCTGGCGCGCCATGAAGGTCGATCCGGCCCGAGTGCTTGCCGACGAATGACCATCCGACCTTAAATAATCTTCATATCGTTATCTCCTCTTCGTGTCCCGCGGGCCCGTTCCGCGGGACATTCTCTTTCCTCTCCGGTATCTGATTTTGTGTATAACCTGATAACTTGCTATATTTGCAGTATGATTCTGATAGTCGACGACGATAAATCCATACGCTTAACCCTGAGCGTCATGCTCCGCCGTTCGGGGCATGAGGTTATGGCGGTGGACAATCCAGATGACGCACTCTCGATTGTGCGCTCCACTCCCCTGCGTCTCATCCTGATGGATATGAATTTCTCCCGCGCCACAACCGGTGAGGAGGGTATCGAATTGCTGAGAAAATGCAAGATCTTCCAGCCTGAAACCCCTGTCATCCTGATTACGGCATGGGGAAGTATTCCTCTTGCCGTGGAAGGCATGCAGGCTGGAGCTTTTGACTTTGTGACCAAGCCGTGGAACAATCACCTCTTTCTCCAACGCATCGAGACAGCCCTTAATCTGACGGAACCGCGCTCGGAGGATGCGCGGCCGGCCGACACCGGAAGTACATTTGACCGCTCAGGGATCATCGGGCGCAGCAAGGCTCTAAACGATGTGCTCGAGACGGTGAAGCGAGTGGCTCCCACAGATGCCCCGGTGCTTATTCTCGGCGAAAACGGCACCGGTAAGGAGCTCATCGCACAGGCCATCCACGCCAACAGCCCGCGGGCCAAGGCTCCTTTCGTGATGGTCAACCTCGGCGGCATATCNCAGTCGCTGTTTGAAAGCGAGATGTTNGGCCACACCAAAGGCGCCTTCACAGGAGCCATCAGCGCCCGCAAGGGNCGCTTTGAAATGGCGCACACNGGCACCATCTTCCTCGACGAGATAGGTGACCTCGATCCTGCATCGCAGGTTAAGATGCTTCGTGTCCTTCAGCAGCATACTTTCGAACCATTGGGCGACAGCCGCCCGCGCAAGGTTGATATCCGTGTGATCTGCGCCACCAACGCCAATCTTACCTCGATGGTTGCCGACCACACCTTCCGCGAGGATCTGTATTACCGCATCAACCTCATCACACTCCGCCTGCCGCCACTCCGCGAGCGCCGCGAGGATATTCCGCTCCTCGTCAACCATTTTGCCCGNATCAATGCTGACTCTTTCGGGAGAGAAGTCCCGGAGATCACATCCGAGGCCATGACCTGGCTTTCGCGTCAGCCCTATCCGGGCAATATCCGCGAGCTGAAAAATCTGGTGCTACGCACCATGATCGTGACCACCGGCAATCGGCTCGACATAGCCGACTTCAAGACTTCGGCTATGCAGGAAGATATTCAGCCCTCCAAGCTAAATCTCGACGGCGCTACACTCGACGACATCGAGCGCTCGGCCATCTCGGCAACTCTCGAGAAGTATGGAGGCAACCTGAGCAAAACAGCCGAGGCTCTCGGCATCACACGACAGTCGCTCTACCGGCGGCTCGAAAAATACGGCATGAGTCCGGACAAACAGTGAGCGCGCAATGAAATCAAAGTGGATTTTCAACATCCTGGTCTTATGGCTTGTGGGGCTGCTGATGGTCGGGGTGCTCAAGCCTGAATGGATATGGGGCATGACCAGTATGGATGTGCGCATATCAGCCTGCATTGTCGCAGGGATTCCCCTGCTGCTTCTGTGGACTCTCTATGTCAAGCTGCTCCACCCGATCAGTGTTGTCAACAACGGTATGGATCTTCTGAAAGCGCAGGACTTCGGGAGCCGGCTCAGAGCCGTAGGTCAGAGCGATGCCGACAGCCTCGTGGAGATATTCAACTCCATGATGGACCGTCTCAAAGAGGAACGCCTCCGCAATATCGAGCAGAACAATTTCCTTCAGCTCCTTATTCAGTCGTCGCCCATGGGCATAGCCATCTTAGACTTCGACGGCAGGATAACACTGGCCAATCCTGCCATGCTGTCGCTCCTGCAGCTGGATGAAGATAGCGTGAGGGGCCGGAAGCTGACCGATTTTGACGGAGAAGTAGTCGGTGCAATATCAGGAACCCCACAAGGCCAGAGTCGAACAATGCGCTTCAGCGACACCAATATAGTCCGGATCTCCCGGCTCGACTTCCTNGAATCGGGGTTTCCACGACCATACGTAATTGTGGAGAGTCTGACAAAAGATGTGATGAAAGCAGAGAAAGAAGCCTACGGCAAGGTGATCCGGCTCATTGCCCANGAGGTGAACAACACGATGGGAGGAGTAAACTCCATNCTCGAGACTCTGGCCNTGATCATGGAGGATGAGACTGATCTGACCGAGGCGATCGAAAGCTGTAGCGAGCGATGCAATAGCCTCAGCGAGTTCATAACCTCCTATGCAGATGTGGTCAGGATACCGGCTGCCAAACTCGACCGCCTCAATCTCAACAAGCGGATCGAGAGGATGATCCCCTTTCTCGAGGGATTGGCGGGTCCTGAAATCAAGCTCACTTTCAAGCCATCAGTCATTGAGGAGCTTTATGTCAGAGCCGACACGGTGCTTCTCGAGCAGGTGATGATCAATATTGTCAAGAATTCAAAGGAGAGCATCCTCTCGGGTAACGGAACCGGGATGATAAGCATCACTATTTCCGACACTGCTCCGCATATCGAGATTGCCGACGACGGCAAGGGGATCAGCAAGGAAGCTGCCGAGAAACTATTCTCACCTTTCTTCTCAACCAAGCGTGGAGGTCAGGGAATAGGACTGATGATGGTGGGCGACATCCTCAGGCAACACGGCTGCCGCTTCAGCCTGCGCACCGATCACATCGCTCAGGGAGCTCCCGAAGGCAGACCGCTGACACGTTTCAGAATTGAGTTTCCGAAGGCTTGATGCTCCGGATTGCCCGCGAGACAGTGCGAACCGCACACTTCATCCCGGGTGACATAGGCTGATGTCCGAGAAGCGAAATCCGCTCTTCAAGCTCGGCAATCAGATCCGGATAAAACCGGCACATATTAAATGAGACATATAGACTGAAAGCCCTTATGGCATAAGGCTCTGACTCGGAGTTGATCTTTGACAGACAGAAGTCAAGAAGATCAACCCGAATGGNGTCGGGATCAAAAGTCTGCTCCCTAAGCATCTGGAGAAGCATCCTCTTGACCGACACCGATTCCGTGTTCAGGAGGCGGTCAATGAACAGCCCCCGCTTTGATTGCAACCAATCCGGATGCTTCCGGCGCAGATGGGTAAGACACCACAGCGCGTTGGCATTTATCCGTCCATCGCCTGCAACAGCCAGCTGCAACATAGCATCACGACGCTCCTGCGCCCCCTCCATCCATGTCACAATATAGTCGATATCGGGCTTATTTATTCTTCCGGCCAGCAATGACGCTATCTCTGGATTGATTTGCACCATCATATCCCGACAGTTAAGCTCAGAAAGAGTTCCTATCCCTTCTGCGATCTTTCCGGGGTGTCAGAAAATAACGCCGTTGCACGGTATATGCGCTCCAAGCACAGTGAGTGAGTTGGTTGCCGCAAAGGAAAGGATCTTGTTTCGGGTTGCTATTGACTGCTCGCGGTCAGCATCGAAATTCGCGCATATCGTCGGATCAAGCAACTGAATGGCCTGACCATGCATTATATCACCGACGAAAAGCATGCTGCCGATCTGATATGCCGTATGCCCCGGAGTATGACCGCCTGCCGCAATCGCCAGAACATTGTCTGGCAATATTTCACCGGCTCCGAACAACGTAATGCGTCCGGCATACGCCGCTTCAATCTGTTTTGTGGCATCCGGCATCGACTCCCTCATAAATTCCAGTTCAGCCTTCGGAATAAAAATTTCAGCTGAAGGAAACTCGGGCGTTCCCTTTTCATCGACAAGACCTCCTATATGATCAAAATGCCCGTGGGTGACATAGATAGACTTGATGTCTGCCGGATCAATCCCGAGCGATTTGAGATGCTCCATAGTCTGCCCTCCGCGCGATGAAGGCAATCCGGTGTCAATCATTACATAACCACCCGGTGTCTTGACCACAAAGCAGTTCATCGAAGTCGGCACCTTTCCNTCNGGCNCCATTGCGTCGACCTTCTGCTTATCAACGCCNTCAGGGCCATAATAGAGCGAGGNGGGCTGAAACGATTTGTCAGACGACGCTATAGTAAACACTTCATAGCCTCCGATGGAGAGTTTGAAGGTGCCGNCCGGGGTCTCCCCGCTCTCACGCGCAAAGACAGCACCTACCGGATTAAGAGTCCAGTTTACCTGAGCCATAGATATGATGGAATTGAGCAGCAACGCAGCCGGTATGAGAAATTTCTTCATGAGCGGAAAGATGGCGGGACAAAGTGTCTGGCCGGAACCGTAAGACTAAGTCTTCGGATCCGGTGACACCGGAAAGTCACAACCCGTGATCGGGCGGAAATCAGAGGCTGTCGATATGTTTGGTTATTACCGTGAAGATTTCGTCAGGATGCCCCTTACCCTCAACCTTACGGTATTTTCCGTTGCCCATATAATAGTCGCGCAGCGGCGATGTCTGGGTGTGATAAACCTCAAGCCGCTTGCGGATGGTCTCTGCGTTATCGTCGGACCGGCCTGAGTCGATTCCTCGCTTGAGCAGGCGGGCGGTGAGCTCCTCGTCGTCGGTCTCAAGACCGATAACAACATCTACCTTACGGCCTCGTTCGGAAAGAATCTTGTCAAGAGCCTCTGCCTGAGCAACTGTGCGGGGAAATCCGTCGAAGATGACTCCCTTAGCGCCCTGATCGACTTCATTGTCAAGTACGTCAGCAAGAATATTGGCCATAAGGTCGTCAGGTATCAACTGGCCTTTAGAACAATAACCGTCGGCTATGCGGCCAAGCTCCGTGCCCCGGGCGATATGGGAGCGAAGGACATCGCCGGTAGAGATATGATGGAAGCCGTAGCGCTCGATGAGTCGCTCGCTCTGAGTGCCTTTGCCGCTTCCGGGTGCGCCGAATAATACTACGTTGAGCATATCGTAAGAAATAAGTTAAAAATCAATGATCAGTTACTTCCCTCAGAAGTCTGCTTCGACAGAACCCATATATCGGGAAGNTTGCGTGCGAGTCCGTCGAGATCGAGACCGTAGCCGATGATGAATTTTGACGGGATCTCGAAGCCAACATAATCTGGCTTGATCTCGGTAAGGAGAGCATCGGGCTTGAACAGCAAGGTGGCTACCGACAACGACCTCGGGTTGCGGGCCTCGAGATCGGCAAGCAATCCGGCCATAGTGCGTCCGGTATCGATAATATCTTCAATGATCACGATGTCACGGCCTGAGATATCCTCGGTCAGACCCTGCAGCTGCTTGACAGCACCTGTAGATGACATACCGTCATAACTCTTTAGGCGCACNAACGAGATTTCCGCATCAATGGTCAAGGCACGGAATATATCGGCGGCAAACGGGAATGCTCCGTTCAGAACACACACAATAAGAGGAATCCGACCCTCGAAGCGCCGGCTTATCTGAGCTGCGATCTGCTTNACNCGTCCGCTGATGGCCTCAGCAGAGATAAAAGGCACGAAAGTAAGNCCGTTGTAGGTAACTGTTGTCTTGCCGTTGGCGACAGTGTCGCCGAGAGCTTCGTCTTGCTTCATATATAAGAAATATGTCATGCAAAATTAACAAAAATCCACTATTGGGAGCAAAAGATTTTCAATATTTTTACCCGTCCAATATTTTCACCTGAGATTTTTTGTATCTTTGTAAGTAATTTCGAGGAGTTCAGCCTTTACTATCTCTTCTGACTGATTATGAAGATATTTACCAACGACGATATCAGAGCAATAGACCGCTTGACAATCGAGCGCGGAGTGACCTCGGCCGAGTTGATAGCCCGAGTGGCCGATGCAGTGACCGATGAGATCGTGTCGCTATTTCCGGAGTCGCGTCCCACCGCCATCTTTGCCGGTCCCGGCAATAACGGTGCCGATGCTCTTGCCGTGGCTGCCCGGCTGGCGGGCAAAGGTTTCCAGCCTGATGTCTACCTGTTTAATATAGGCGGCGACAAGCTGTCGCCTGACTGCAAAGTATTCCGGGACAATCTCAAGAATGCTCCGGGGGTGCGTCTTGTTGAAGTCACAGGTGCCTTCACGTTGCCAGATCTCGACAAATCATTTCTCGTAATCGACGGACTTTTCGGATCAGGTCTGCGCGACGGTCTGACGGGTGGCTTCATGTCTCTTGTCAGATATATCAATGAGAGTGGGGCCACCGTTGTCTCTATCGACGTGCCGTCGGGTATGTTCAGCGACTGGAATCAGCGCGCTATCAACCGCAACATCATCCATTCGGATCTGACCCTCGCCATCCAGTTTCCACGCCTGTCATTCCTGATGAAAGAGAATGCAGATCTCGTCGGGAAATGGAAGGTGCTCGATATCGGACTTGATGCCGATGCCATAAGGCGGACGCAGACCAATTTCCAGATAGTTGATGCCAGCGGCATGAGGCGTCTGCTCAAACCGCGCAATCCCTTCTGCAGCAAAGCTGATCTGGGCCATGCGCTGATTGTGGCCGGCTCTTACGGCATGATGGGAGCCGCCCAGTTTGCAGCGATAGGAGCTTTGCGCTCGGGTGTCGGTAAACTCACCGTCCGCTCGGCATCCTGGGGCTATGAGGTGTTGCAGACCACCGTGCCGGAAGCATTGTTTTCGGCTGATCCCAACGACAATATCATCACTGCCATTCCTCCATCACGCAATTACTCGGCTGTGGCCATCGGACCCGGCATAGGGACTGCCGAAGCCACGATCTCAGCAATCGACACCTTCCTGAAATCGGCAACGGATCCGGTTGTTCTCGACGCTGATGCTCTCAACTGCATTGCTCAGAAACGGGCGCTTCTCGATCTGCTTCCCGACCATTCGATCATCACTCCTCACGCGGGGGAGTTTGACCGACTGTTTGGTAAGCACTCAAGCGATGAGGAACGTCTGTTGCGGGCAATCAAAGCAGCCGAAGACTACAATATCCTTATACTTATCAAGGGTCATTACACAGCCCTTGTCCGCCCCGACGGTAAGGTTTATTTCAATTCATCCGGCACACCGGCTCTGGCCACAGCCGGCAGCGGCGATGTGCTCACCGGAGTGATTGTATCTTTCTTATCTCAGGGATATAAGCCGGAGGTGGCAGCGCTACTGGGTGCATACGTTCATGGTGTGGCCGGCGAGATAGCGGCTGAGACCAACGGCATCTACGGCACTACGGCCGGAGATATCGCATCCTGTGTCGGTAAGGCATTGCTCAGGATAATGGGCGAATGAATTTCAGGGATAACTTAAAAAATAGCTAAATCCATTATTTTCAAAACAATTATGACGCCAATTAAGGCCGCCGCTTTGGTTTCGGCTCTGTTCATCGCCACGCAGTATGCTGATGCGCAACAGACTCAGAAATTCACAGCTACCAAAGCAAATGAATTCGGCCTGACATATACTCTGCCCACTACAGTCCTTGATGTCACTATCGAGGCCGAACGTATCGATCGTGAGCCCGGTGAGTTTTACAACTACTCAAAAAAATATCTCGGCATTGATCCTGTTATGTCACCGTCGACGGAATGGAGCATGAAAAGTGTCACGGTCAATCCCCGTGGTGAGGCGCCCGGCGACAATGCCGAGCGCTACCTCATCAAATTCAAGAGTGGATCCACACCCTTTATCCTTCTTACACCCGACGGCCTACCCGTAAGCATTAATGTGGAGACCGACTACACTCCCGACCCTCTTGANAATCCNCTNCCGGTAGCGGTGAAGGCTGAGTCCNTCNATCCTTAANCGCCCCGAAGCCNGGCAGGCCATGACCGAGGATATGCTTAAAGCGCAATCCACGGCCAAGCGCGCCGAGCTTGCCGCCTCAAGAATATTTGAGCTCCGCCAAAGCCGCAGCGACATCATATCCGGTCAGTCAGACAATATGCCAGCCGACGGAAAAGCGATGCAGCTTGTGCTTGACAATCTGGCGAGTCAGGAAGCTGCGCTCACGGCTATGTTTACCGGGACCGAAACCCACTCCACTGTTGTCCAAACCATTCCGTTCAAACCCGACGGGGATATGGAAGGTGACAGTCAGAGCGCCGTCGTTGCCCGCCTGTCTCCTCTTGACGGCATAGTGGCCAGCGATGATCTTTCAGGCGAACCGGTCACGATTACGGTTGACATTATTGAACGCGGCGAGATGCCTGTCAATGACAAGGGCGAAGAACTCAAATTTCCCAAAAACGGTGTAGCATATACCATTCCAGGCCGTGCCAGAGTTGGAGTTACATATAAGGGAGACAAATTATTTGGTGGCGAGATGGAGGTTGCTCAATACGGTATAACCTTTGGCCTTGATCCATCGATTTTTACTGACAAGAAAGCTCCGGCAGCCCTGCGCTTCTATCCTGCCACGGGAGCGATAAAGGATCTTTCCACCGCGAAATAATCATTATGCCGTGCTGTTTCTTGTCACTGACAAGAAACTATAGGGTCTGAATAATTGTTAGGTAATTAACACCGGACGAATAGTCCGGCCGTTAATTACCTTTATTTATTTTAAACACACAGAGATGTTGCAGGCCCAATCCATAATTATAGCATTGTTAATCTTGCTTTCGGCACCACTCCTGAGGAGTGCCGAACCGGCCTATGACCTTTCACCGGCCTCCCTCGCCAAAGAGAGAGACCTCTCTGTCTACGACTTCCCATACTCCCGCGCAATGTCTTTGCCGGTGTCGGGCAGCCTTAATGTCAGCAGACCCTTACTGCATATATCATGCACCCCGGCAATATCCATCTTTCGTGGATTCAATTCAGGCTCCTGCAAAACATTCTCCACTCCCCTTCTGAGCAGTTGGCAGGACATCGCTATGGCGGGAAATTCGTGGTCTAATGACCGGTATATGTACCATCATTTCCTGCAATCGTATGCCGGCACAGCCCTCTACATGAGCGCACGCGGCAGCGGGCTCAGCAGTTGGAGATCCTTCCTTTATAATGTAGCGATGTCAACATTTCTGATGCAGTATGAATCGGAGACTTTGAAGGAGAGCCCGTCAGTACGNAATATGCTCTTGACACCTATGGTAGGAGCAGTGGTAGGCGAATGTTTCTACCGTGCGAAACGCAACATTGTCAGCCATGGCTACGAGGTGCTCGGATCTCCGGTTCTCGGCTACATCGCAGCATTTATCATGGATCCTGTCAATGAAGTGTCGGGCTACTTGCGTAAGGAAGAAGAGTGTCCGCTTCACGCTGACATCGAACGACAGCGCAAGGGAGCGGAATGCAACATTTCGAGCTGCTTCTGGGTACACCCCGGTGGCCTGAACCCGGGAGGAGGAATTAAAGTGACTTATCACTTCTGATCTCCTTCCCCCACTTCATGAGTGACGCCGCCTGGTCTTCAAGGATAAGAAAATTGCCCAGACGAGGCTAAGCAAGCCAGCTGTTCCCACAATCCAGAGAGCCGTGCGATAGTGACGGAGACTGCTCTGGTATTTTGTCTCCGACTCGACAAGCTGATCGCGGAAATCAGATGTCAGATCAAGAAGCAACTGGAGTTCGGCAATCTTCTCTTTCTGCTGAGTTGCAAGATTTTTCTCAAGGGCATTGATGTAGTCCTGTCTGACAGCCGATACCTTTGCATAATCTCCAATAGCTTCGCATGATTCCAGAAGCATCCTGAGAAGATTCAGTTTATACCCGGCGTTTTTCTCATTTGCCAGAGCTTTTTCCAACACGGGAATGGCCTGAGCATATTTCTTCTTGGCCACAAGATAGTATGACTCCGATCTTGCTCCTGTATTGAATTCCTCNGCTATTTCTGAATCCTCTGCCACGAGCTTTCTCAACTCTGAATAATATGAGTCGATCTCATCCTGAGTAAGCATCCGGTAGTTGGCAAGAAGCCTCCGTAGGGTCACGTACCTGTGATTGTTATAATTGACAAACTGATAACCGTGGACGCTGTTGCGAGCCTGAAGTGAGTCGATAATGTCAAGGAGCTGTTTGTTTGTCTCCACCGCTTTCTCCTGCTCTCCGTTGAGTGTATTGCTAACGGCAGCCTGAGTGTAAAAGAGTGATGTGAGCGGACCGACNGGATCCGAGAGNTGATTTATCAGAATCTGAAGCCGGTTCATGTAGTCGAGATAAATATCCCCGCCGACAGTCTTTCCAAGAGCTACCGTAAGCAGATATAACGGTCTGATCCGCGTATATAGCGGCTTTGACGGATCGTCATGATAATTGGTCACAAGCTCATAGAGGCAGTCAAACTTCTCGTCGCGGCTCATGGAGTTGAGCCGAGCCTGCAGACGTCTTACCTCGATAAATATCAAGGTCTCCTGCTGATTGTCATTAGCCGGAACCGACTTGACAATCTCCATTATCGAGTCAAGAGTAGCGATATTGCTCGATGTGCCGTTGGCAGCTCTGTTGGCCACCTTACGCAACACATCCAGAAAGACATCATAATCCATTGTACGCTCACTGATGGAGAGTAGAGGCTCCGAAAACACTCCGTGATCGTATCGTTTGGTCAGATCAAAGAGATTGTAGAGAACTGATATGCTGTCTTCGGGGGTAGAGACCTCCGTAAGTTTTTTCTGCCATTCCTTAACGGCTTCGACATCTATGACATCTGCCTGAGCCGGAAAAATGATACCGGCACAAATAATAGCCGTAGCTATTAAGACAGTCACCTTCCTTACAGGAGATAAAAATTGTTTTCTTAAGTGATAGAACATAAATATTTGTCCGAAGCCTGAAAAGCTCTTTCGGCAACAAAAATANNNAAAAGATTTTAAAAAATTACTAATTTTGTCAGAATTTCGTTACAAAATCGTATGGATCATGTAGCGTTTCATCCTAACTTTTTATAATGCATGAGGTATATAGCCCTTTCACTCGCAATTGTTCCNCTACTGATTTGTGGTTGCCGCAAAAATCAATCTGAAAGCGGCTCCCANGCTCCCCTGCNCCTCACAGTCAGCATAGAGCCCCAGCGTCAGATNCTGGAGGCGATNGGAGGAGANCGGGTGNCTGTCAACTCGCTTCTTGCCAACGGTGAGGATCCGGAGACATTTGACCCGACTATCGGGACACTGGTCCATCTCGACAAGAGCGCCGGATGGTTTCAGATGGGCAATATGCCGTTTGAAGATGAGCTTGCAAAGAAGTTACGCTCCGGCATCATCTGCGTTGATACTTCCGAAGGTATCTCACTTATTGAAGGGACACACGGACATGAGCACCATCACGCTGATGAGCATGATCATGATCATCATCGGCACTCGCACGATGGAGTCGATCCACACACCTGGAGTTCTGTAAAAAATATGAAGATCATTGCCTCGAATATGTATGAGGCGCTAACGGTGATGGATCCGGAGGGAAAAGGGTATTATAAAGAGCGTTTTGACTCAGTGCTGTCACGTCTCGATTCGCTCGATTCGGAATATGCCCGCAGGTTGTCACCGGTAAGCGGGAAGTCTTTCATGGTATGGCATCCATCACTAAGCTATTTCGCACGGGATTACGGCCTACGCCAGATATCCGTCGCAGCCGACCATCGGGAGACATCGCTTATTTCGCTCCAGTCCACAATAGACAAGGCTATTGATGAAGGGGTAGACGTGTTTTTTGAACAGAGCAGTTATGATCCACGCCTGTCGGCTACCGTCCAGCGTCATATAGGAACGGTTTGCGTCACATTCGATCCTCTCGATTATAACTGGCAGGAGGGGCTGGATCGGGTTGTCACGGCTCTGATGCCGGACTCAATTACTGACAGATAGCAGGCCAGTCAGTTTTTACCGAGGATATTGTTGATCACAAGGGAAGCCAGTATAAAGCCGAAGACAGCCGTGATGTGACACACTGCACCATTGACTGCCACTTTGTCATACATCATTACTCCCGATTGATCACTTCCTACTTCAGCGTGGCGCACCACAGGCTGTTCGTCGGAATAGACACATTTGAATTTCCTACGCGGCAAAAGACCGCTTTTCTTAAATTTCCGGCGAAGGGCTGCCGCGAGCGGACAACCTTTCACCTTCCAGAATTCATCCACTTTGATCTTCATCGGATCGAGTTTCTGAGCCGCGCCCATTGAAGAGTAAAATTTAAGCCCGGAAACAGAGGTCGCATTCAGAATCAGGAGAGCCTTATCGGCAAGTGAGTCAATAGCGTCGATAAGATGAGTATATTGCGAGAGGTCGAAAGATTGGGCAGTATCTTTGGTATACCGCTCTACCCTTACCCTTATATCTGCATCAGGGTTTATATCGAGCAGCCGATCTCTCAGCACCATTGCTTTAGGCTTTCCTACGGTTGAGGAAAGCGCCATTAGTTGCCTGTTGATATTGCTCTCTCCCACTATGTCGGCATCTATCAAGTCAATCCTCCCGATACCTGACCGCACAAGAGATTCAGCCGCCCAACTACCCACACCTCCGATTCCAAAAAGTGCAACCCTGGCCTGCGACAGAGCTTTCATTCCATCATGGCCTGTCAGAAGTCCCAATCGATGGAAACGCATATCTTCCGTCATATTATCTTTCAAACAAAAAAAAGACTTGAATATTACTCTTCCTCGACACCCGACAGTTTGGAACGGATGCGGTCAAATAAATTTGGTTTGAGTGCCTTGAGATGAACGTGTGTGCTGGGGCTGTCCTTGAGTAAAAATAAGATGGATGCAGGTAACACAACAGCTATATGACGCTCAAATTCAAGAATAGCATGGATGCGGTCAAGGGCAATCTGATGAAATGGTGATTCAGGCCGGATAGAACCGAAAGTCACATTATCGCCGTCGATGGAGATGTTGTGACNGTCCATTTCGGGAGAAAAAAGCAGACCAATATTGAGGTCGTAGGGAGAAGCGGGGAGTTTGCTGAATTTCTTATAGATTGTCTGGATGACTTTATCGTTGATCATAACAGGATGATAGATGATGCGTGTTAGGTTGATTTGGTGGTGAAGTGATCCGTGGATTTTCACCGTAAGATGAATTGTTGGTGAGTCGGACAGATGTCTGTGTGTCGTCTTCATCTTATCAACGCAAGTCTGTGCGTAAGTGTTCGCACATCCCCCTCCTTTCTATGATTTATTTCTCACAACTCGACTGGAAGAANAAAAAGATACCCTGCGGACCGATTGGAAAATCGAGCCCGCAGGGATATTGTTAGCTTAAAAATCAGGAATTATGCAAGGAATCCGAGAAGGACACCGGCAGCAACAGCCGAGCCGATAACACCGGCCACGTTCGGACCCATGGCGTGCATGAGCAGGTAGTTGCTGGGATCATATTCCAGACCGAGGTTGTTGGAGATACGGGCGCTCATAGGCACGGCCGACACACCGGCGTTGCCGATAAGCGGGTTGATCTTCTTGTCCTTCGGGAGCACGAGATTAAAGAGCTTGACGAAGAGAACACCCGACGACGAGGCGATGATGAAGGCCATGAAGCCGAGGAAGAAGATAAACACGGTCTGAGCGGTGAGGAATTCGGAAGCCTGGGTCGATGCACCTACTGTCATACCGAGCAGAATGGTCACGATATCGGTAAGGGCATTCGAAGCAGTCTTGGCAAGACGGGTAGTAACGCCGCACTCGCGGAGCAGATTGCCGAAGAAGAGCATACCGAGCAGAGGAATACCCGAGGGAACCACGAAGCAGGTAAGGAGCATACCCACGATGGGGAAGATGATCTTTTCGTTCTGCGAGACGGCGCGTGCGGGCTTCATCTTGATGAGGCGCTCTTTCTTTGTGGTGAAGAGACGCATCAGCGGCGGCTGAATCACAGGCACGAGTGCCATAT
>WFLX010093798.1_pt1 | contig 14136 bp, 10 predicted proteins | sample 4967041 | NCBI WGS metagenome assembly WFLX01 (sample SAMN12857096, study PRJNA449069) | gut metagenome | isolation source: stool from male and female vole | host: Microtus ochrogaster | place: USA:Florida | collected 2017
ATTAAGAAGACGTCCCTTAACCTGCTGTCCGGTAGGAACAGCGATTGGGCGACCGAGGTTTTCAACTTCCATACCGCGGCGGATGCCGTCGGTAGATTCCATAGCTACACAGCGGACAGTCTGTTCGCCGATATGCTGCTCGACTTCGAGAATCAGTTCCTCGCCATTGTCACGCGTGATCTTGAGTGCCGCGTAGATAGGGGGGATAGTCTCTTTACCGCCCTCGAAACTAACGTCGATAACGGGGCCGATGACTTGAGTGATCGTTCCTTTGTTTGCGCTCATTTTTTTATGTCGAAAAGTATTTATTATTTGGTCCTTACGGTAGGTTTCACGCTGCCGTAAGGTTATTAAGTTGTAAAGTTGTCAAAATGACAATTTGATATTTTCCCTTAGAATGTCCAGCCGAGAGCTACGAACACAGCCATCACGATGAGATTGACAAGTGCGAACGGCATCATATATTTCCATTCGAGAGCAAGCATCTGGTCGATACGCACGCGCGGGAATGTCCATTTGAACCAGATGATTATGTAGCTGATGAAGAAAGCCTTGCCGAGGAACCATACCGGTCCGGGAATCCAGTTCATCACCATGTTGAATCCGTCCCAACCGGCAATGTGGAATGGCATCCAACCACCGAGGAACATAAGGGAAGCGATACCGCTGACGATGAAGAGATTGAGGTATTCAGCAAGGTAGAAGAAACCGAAATGAATACCGGAATACTCAGTGTGATAGCCGGCGGTAAGCTCGTGTTCCGCTTCAGGGAGGTCAAACGGTCCGCGGTTAGTCTCAGCGGTAGCTGCGATCAGATAGATCACGAATGCCACAACAGCCGGCAGCCAGCCCTGGAAAATAAACCAGCAACGTTCCTGCATTGCCACCAGTTCGGTGATATTCATAGTTCCTGCAAGAACCACGATCGACATCAACGCGAGTCCGAGCGAGAGTTCATAGGAAATCATCTGAGCGCCGCTTCGCATTGCACCAATAAGGGTGTACTTATTGTTGGAAGACCAACCGGCAAGCAGGATGCCGAGAACACCGACACTTGAGACTGCAAGAATGAAGAAGATACCGATATTATAATCGATAATCTGAAGTCCGCGACCCCAAGGGAGGCATGCAAGCATCACTACTGAAGAGGTGATGATAATGTAGGGAGCAAGCTTGAAGAGGAACTTGTCGGTACCTTTAAGTGATATAAGCTCCTTGATAAGGATCTTAAACATATCGGCAAATACCTGCAGCAAACCCCAAGGACCCACGCGCATAGGACCGAGACGGCACTGGAACCATGCGCAAAGTTTACGTTCGTAGAGGATGTAGAAGAGTGCAAGCACAGTGTAGGTGAGCAAAATCAGCACTCCGATCACGATGCATTCTACAAGCACGGTTGCCCACTCAGGTAGAAAACCGAGGAGCAAATCGTTGAACCAGTTGGTAATTATACTAAAGTCAAACATTTTGATTCAGAGTATTAGTTAGCGGTCGATATCAGGAATTACGAAGTCGAGTGCGGCTCCGATTGTGATGAGGTCGGCAATCATATTGCCACGGCAGCAGAGGTCCATAACGCCAACGAGATTGAAGCAAGGGCTCTGGAAGTGAACACGGAAAGGATTCTTTCCACCATCGCTCTCGATGTAGACACCGAAAGTGCCACGCGAAGCCTCAACCTGAGTGTACCAGTGTCCTGCAGGGAGCTTGACAATCTTTGGAACCTGAGCGCGTATGTCGCCTTCAGGAATACGGTCGACGAGTTGCTCAAGGATGCGGCAGCTCTGCTCGATTTCCTTCATTCTCACCATGTAGCGTGAATAAGAATCGCAACCATCGAGAAGAACCTCATCAAATTCCACGCGGTCATAAGCGGCATAAGGATGCTTCTTGCGGCAGTCGCAGCTCCAGTTTGAGCCACGTCCTGAAGGGCCGGTGATGCAATAATTGATTGCGTCTTCGTGGCTGAGGTGTCCGACACCTACCATACGGTTTTTGGCGATAATATTGCCGGAGTAAACCTTATGATATTCCTTAAGGCGTTCGGGCATTATAGCAAGAAGAGCCTTGACGTCTTTCACAAAGTCGGGGTGGAGGTCAGCGATTACGCCACCGATCACGTTATAGTTCATAGACATACGGGCACCGCATGTCTTCTCGAAGATGTCGAGGATCTGCTCGCGCTCACGGAATCCGTAGAAGAATGCAGTGGTAGCACCCAGGTCCATAGCCGTACAACCGAAGCTGAGAAGATGGCTTGATATACGCATCAGCTCATCNATCATGGTACGGATAACTACGNCACGTTCGGGAACCTCTATGCCCATAGCCTTCTCTATGCACATGCAGAGGCAGTGGCGGTTCTGATGGGCGCTCATGTAGTCCATACGGTCGGTGAAGTGGAGAATCTGAGGATATCCGAGGCTTTCGCAAAGTTTCTCGATGCCGCGGTGGATATAGCCGGAAACCACGTCGACTTTCTTCACCTCCTCGCCGTCGATGGCAGCGCGGAATCGCATCACGCCGTGAGTGGAGGGGTGCTGAGGACCAACGTTGACAACATAGTCACCTTNCTTGAATACCTTTCCGGGAATACCTTTGATTGTGCCATCTTCCTGCTCNACATAGGAAATGGTGTCGTCTTCATTCTTCTCGTCTTCAGATGGAATGGGATTGNGCTTTGGATCAGCNTCATAATCNTTACGGAGCGGGAACCCTTTCCAGTCGTTGCGGAGGAAAAAGCGGCGCATGTCGGGGTGGTTTATGAATTTGATTCCAAAGAAATCATAAGCCTCGCGTTCCTGGAAGTCAGCGACTTTCCAAAGATCGGAAACGGTGTGGATGTATGGGTTCTCGCGATCTGTAACCGCAACCTTCACTGAGATCATTTCCCAGTTGCGGGAAGTGGCAGTGAAATAATATACAACTCCGATCGACTCTTTCCAATCCATTCCTACAAGCGCGGTCAGGACATCGAAATTGAGTTCGGGGTTATGTTTAAGTTCTGAAGCAAGGTTATGCCAGTCTTTGTCGGGCACGTTTACGAGCAGGATATCACCTTCCTCGAAAGTGGCAGACGGACAAATCTTGCTGATGCAGTCTTTAACGCTCATTATGGTGTTGATGTGTTGTTTGATAACTCAAATTTCGCAGGCGAAGTTTGAAGGTTATGTTATGAGGTTATAGTGTTAAATCATTAATATTCTCCAACTTCTGTGGGGTGCTGGCGGAAGAACTCCTGGATCTTCTCCTGACGGTTGACACCGCCGAAGAATTTCTGGACCTTAATCTTGCGCTGGAGCTGCATGAGCCCATAGAACATAGCTTCTGGACGTGGAGGGCAGCCGGGGATGAAAACATCGACAGGGATGATCTTGTCGACACCGTCGACAACGCAATAAGATTTCTTGAACGGACCTCCGCTGACAGCGCAACCTCCGCAAGCAATGACATATTTAGGTTCAGCAAGCTGTTCGTAGAGGCGGACGAGAGCAGGTGCCATCTTATGGACTATTGTTCCCTGTACCATAATGTAATCTGCCTGACGGGGTGAGTTACGCGCAACTTCAAAACCGAAACGAGCCATGTCGTAACGTGCAGCCCCAAGGCACATGAATTCGATAGCGCAGCAGCTTGTGCCGAAGCAAAGAGGCCAAAGGGAGTTTGAAATACCCCAATTGATCAGCTGGTCGAGTTTACCGACCATCACGTTAGCACCTGTGGCGTTAAGTTCTTCAACAAGTTTTTCGATGTATTCATTGTCTTTGAAGTCTTCCTGCTTCATCGACTTGATGCTTGGAACATTTACTGCCATTTTAGAGCTCCTTTCCGCCAGGCATAAGCCAAGCCTAAAATAAGAATGAACATGAAGATAGCGACACAGAGAAGTCCGTTAGGCCCAAGACTACGCATGATGGTAGCCCAAGGATAAAGGAAGACTGTCTCGACATCGAAAAGAAGAAAAAGGATGGCGAAGATGTAATAGCCGGATTTGAATTGGATCATCGACTCACCGCGGGTAGGAATACCGCACTCGTAGGCTTCGCCTTTCTTTACCGAGTAGGATTTAGGGGAGATAAGACGGGCGATCAGAAGAGCTGCAAAGACAAGTCCGATGCCGGTCAAGGTAGCAGTAATCGCCAAATCTCCGTTGCTTATTTCCAACAGTAAATTCATATATTAGTTTAAATTTTAATTATTTATTCAGATGTTAAGGTCCGAATTGGCACAGCATGTGCACAATCCAAGTGCAAAGGTACTTAAAATTTCTTAATAAAACAATATTTTTTTTAGCATTTTAAACAAAAATGATAAAACCCCGGGGAGACCCGGGGTTGATGGTGAGTGACAGATATTCTTTATGAAAGCCGGGGCATCGCCGGAGGCTTCAATGATTGTCAGTAACATTAATTATTTGACATGAAGGAGAGCTCCGGATGAATGGGCAACGGCAAGAGGGGAGTATTGACTCTGGATAGTTGCTATGCCGCAGCTGAATTCACCTTCCTGACTTACAGAGCAATCGTAGGATATAACGTGGTTGCCTTTGGGAAGCCATTCAAAGAATAAATTTGTGGATGAGTTGCGCACCTCCCTGTAGAAGAACTTACCATCTGAGGCGGTGTAACCCGAGAGTTGGTCGTCGGGTTCAAGGCATGCGCTTCTCTCGTCGGTGACAGCCACATAGTCCATATCCCTTCCGACAGTTATGAAGAGAGTCACCCTAACTTTCATTCCTTTCTTAAGTGCGACATTCTCCTTAGCCACTAATTCCCCATTTTCGCCCGGAACCATCGCTACGATACTTTTTCTTATCGACAGTTCAGGAACATCTGCGGACTTAACTTCAAGAATAGGGGATTCATATTGGGATATGACTCCTCCCCAGGCCGGAGAATCACCAAATCTTGTAACTTTCAAATTCTTCTTTGAAGCTTCATTGGCATTCAGGTTAAGTGTGAAGGCTCCGGTGAGAGCAGCTGTAGCCGGAATCCGGATTTTCTTACCTTTAAGATAGAATTCCGGCTGTCTTTTATCGCTTCTTGAGGTCCAGTCGGAACCGGATGTGAGGATTGCATTGACAGTCTCAACAATAGAAGTATTCTTACCCCAATCCTGATATTGGCGACCAAGAACAAGCCATTGGCGGAGAGAGTCGATATTGCCATTTGCAGGCTGGATTTCTGCGAGTGCCTCAAGCACAAGGGTGGTGGTGCGGATAGTGGTCATGCCGCCCCAGCCGGGATTCAGATTATCAAACCACATTCCTTTCTCAGGAGTCTCGCTTGCAAATTGGCGTAGAGATTCAAGTATCTCGGCAGCAACCTTGTGGTTTCCGTAGCGATAGAGCACCATTGCAGCCATCGCCTTTGATCCAATTCCCATATCTTTCCACTCAGATGCTATGTCTTTGGTAGCTTTATTAGCAATTGAAGACATTTCATTGGCAATTGAACCTGCGGGAATATACTTAGGCCCGAAACTGCTACGAACGAATAGCCAATCGAGCAGGTAGCTTAGCGATTCTCCTTTCTTATAATATTTCTTATAATCATTTACAGTTTCTGCATCAACATATCTGATGCCGGATTTAATCATTGACTCCACACCGTCACATTCGGCAAGGGCACCATCCTTATGCATCATTGCAAAATGGCGGAGCACCTCTCTGGTTATGAAAGATGAAGATTTCATCTCGGGGCACCAGCTCCATCCACCGTCGGACGACTGCAGTTCCTTGATGTCTTTTAAAATATCGTCGATGGTGGTCTTTGCCAGCTTATCGTCGAGAAGAGATGACAGACGACTCATGCGTAGAGTTTCAGATTCGGCATTGTTGACCCAAGGGGTATTGTTGAGGTCGACAATCTTCAGGTTACCATCCTTTTCAAGATTGCTCTTTAAAGCGGCGAACTGCGAATTACTGTCGGAAAGAAGTGCCGCAAGACCGTCCTTGAGATTTGAGTTGGATGAAATCAGATGGTAAGCCACAGCATTACCGAAGAGCGCCCTGACCTTTGAAGTGACATTCTTAGAATCCGGGTTAACAATGTCGGGAAGTGCAGTAAGGCAATACCATGCAGGATTGTCGCAATATTGCAGGGTCACCTGATCCGTATCGTTGAATTTCGGGAGTTTTATTTCCATCTCCTTTTGCTTCGGTGCAAACCAGAATGGAGTTGACTCCACTACCGGAGAGGATGCCGGAAGTACAGGAAGGAGAGCTTGTTCACCGTCGCGATGGCCATCAGACTCGGCATAGGCGCGGAACCCGACTGAAGACAGATCGGAAGGAGCAGTCCAAGTCATAGTGATGAGACGGCTTCCTGACGCCGGAATAGATTCAGGTTCAAATTGCTCAACCGCAACTGTTTTTCCTGAAATGAGGTCGACGAGCTCAATGCTGCAAGAGGGGGAGCATGAAGAGCCGGTGTTGTTGAACACAGTGGCAGTAAGCTCGATCACATCACCAGTGCGCACAAACCTCGGAGAGTGGGTTGAGACCATGACAGGTTTGGATGCGACAGTTTCAAGAGCGATCTTAGCTGTCTGCAATGATTCGTCATATCCAATCACCTGGAGAGCCCACGTGGTATTGAAATTAGGCACTGTGAAGTCAATATTCACCATTCCATCTCCATCAGCGTTAAGATAAGGCTTGAAGAATGCTATCGGATATTCGGCAGGCCTCAGTTGCTCCTTGTCGGCGGGAGCATTGCCGTTTCCTGTAATCATTGACTCTTCTTCAACACTCTCGGCAAAAGCGTCGGAATCATCCATAGCCATTTCAGTGACATCTTCCCTAACTACAACAGCGGAGGCTGCCAACGGCATGCTGCTTTTTTTCATTGACCTTGAGGTGACTCCGGCAGCCCCTGACTCCGCTGCAGAATAAAACATGACTTCGTTTTTGACAACGCCTTGATAGACAGCGTAGCCTAACCCCCAACCTTGACCATAATCATTCAAATATGGATATGAAATCTGACGGTATGATAGATATTTAGACGATTTCAATGCAAATGACATAAATTCATTAGCTGCACCATAAGCGTTCATTTGATACAGAACGCGAGGATAATATGCTGAAGGGGAGAAGTTCCAGTTGAACGGGGCAATGGCATTAAGAGCGGCATCAGTCATAACAGCAAGAGCGGGAAGACCTGAAACAGAACCATGTTTTCTTGAGAATCTGAAAGACCAATGCTCCTTATCGCCCGCTGATACCTTATCTCTGAATGACTCAGAACAGATCTTAAGGTTATCGTCTGCCCATGCTGAATTGATAAATATCTGTCCGCGTTCCACTTTTAAATCTGAAAGATAGCAAACATCGATGATAGCAGGTCTTTTACCGGAAGGAACTTCGACGGGAATAGAGACATTCTCTTTCCCTATATGAATCCATCTGACGGACGCTACATTGTCACTGCCTGTAATCATTGCAAGAATCCAACGTTCAGGAATACCGCTTCCTACGGTAACATCTACCGAAGTCTGACCTTCTTCGGCTGTGACTTTAAATTCAGGAATCCAAAGTTTCACACCGGCCGGAGCCGTCTTGTCAGACTTACGCCAGAAAACAAGATACAAATTAGAATTGACATCCGGATCATCTGCAAGTGAGACCTTAAGGTCGTAGGCGGCAGATTCATAGTTTCTCGAGGGAATGTTGAGGGTAGGAGATAAGAAAGATCCCTCAGCCACGGTCTTGCCGTCGGCTTTATTCACAAGGCAATATTTCAGTTCCTTTTTCACAGCGTTGCCCAATATATCTGACACGGTGAAGTGGATGGCGGGGATGCCGTTAGATATTTCCAATTTGCTGCCACCATAAGGAGAATATATGTGGTAGTCTTTACCGATGGCAAAGCGCTCCACGGGGCCTTTCTGGGTTTCTCCTGCCGGAGAGACGGCAGAAACATTGACTGTGAAAAGACCTCTCTCAAACTGAGTCCCTTTAAGGTTGTCGGTGGGGAGAGATATCTCATAACGGCCTTCCGAGTCAGTAGTTACCGAGGAATCGAATGTGCCCATGCTATACACAAACCATCTTGCCGGTGGAGTGTATGAAACCGAGTATTTAACCTCAGCGTCGGCAACAGGCATGCCGGAATAAGTAAGCACACGCCCCTTAATCTTCACGACATCGCCGGGATTTATATCTTCATCAGAGTGTTCGGATGTGACAAAGAATGTTGGGGCAACATAATCAGAAACCTGAAAGAATGAACTGCCAAGTTGTTTCCCTTCTCCATTTACAGCGGTCAGACGCCATCTGCCAAGCATTCCTTGTTCGGGAATCTTGAAATCAGCGACTGTCCTTCCAAAACTGTCGGTGACGGTAGATTGGACAGACACCTCACGACCATTGGCGTCAAACAGTTTAATATCCAATTCCATCTCTTTTATGAGTTTCATCTCTCCAAGTCGGGAGGAATATGCAATAAGGGCTGCACTTATGCTGTCGCCGGGATGGTAGATGCTTCTATCGGCAAGAATCTGAATATTCTTTCTTGTGACTGTATCGGGTTTCTGGTTTGAATTGTACATCCTCATGCGGTTGGACCATTTGGAACCGTTGAACGATGCCTCAATTTCAAATTTTTCTTCCGTCACCATTACAGATCCATCTTTATCGGTGGTTAGAGTCTTTGCAAGTCGGCGCTCGGCAGAATAGTTCGGGCGATTGTAGACTTTTACAGTGGCACCTTCAATAGGACGTCCGTCGGCACCATCCACCACATATACTCCGGTCTTTGCATCGGGATATTTCACGGTCATGATACTGATGTCACTTAGGGTGAAAGTCTGGCGCCAGGTGTCGTTCTGTATGGAAGGGAATATCCCTTTGCCATCGGCAGTAGCACTTGGCACAACTACATAAGTGCCGACTGGAAGTTTTCCAATCTCTGCCGAGACCTTACTGCTGAATGGAATAACACCGTTTGCAGATACTTTTACAGCTTTTACCAATCTACACGAAGAAGCCATCACCTTAGTCTTAGGTGCTCGGGTGGCATTGACGTAAGGTGAGTAGTCATAGACAAGAATCCAGCAATCGTTACAATTGGAGAGCGTGACATCCATCTTAATTGAAGATGAAGTGAGATATTGATTTGCGAATTCAATATTGGCATCAGGGTGGGTGAAATCTTCAATTATATTTCGCAAAGCGTTGGAATACATTCCTTTGGGGAAGGCTACAACGGATTTCTTAAGAATATCAACATATTCCGCTTTGGAATAGGGGAAAACAGACTGCTGTTCTTCGTAGTCGCTGAAATTTCCAGCATAATCGCGAAGACTCATGAGTATCAGCTGTTCACCTTCTGTTCCTTTCACTTTTCCAAGAGCAGATGTCAGGAATTTGATGCGTTGGCTATACGGCAAAGTTTCAGACTTGCTGACAAGAGCCTGAGCATGGAAAAGACTCTGATTGAGCGATGCAGTCTTGTCGATGAGCATATCGATAGCCTTATCGCGCAGTGCCGCGCATTTTTGAGAGGGAGTTACCGGGTTGCCGATGTTTGGGAAGAAAGGAATTACATCTTTTGAGGCATCTGAATATTCATTAAGTAGTTGGAAAGATTGTCGAAGTGTAAATTCATCGACAGTCATACCGGCATCGATTGCTTCGGATGTGTCGGTAAGGAAGCTATTCCATTCGCTCAAAAGGCGGGATTTGTTTTCCTTTGACTCAATGACATCCTTGCAAAGGGCATAAACCTTGTCGGCAAAGATATTTCTGCTCCAAAGATATGGATTGTCCGGCACTGAATCCAAAGGCAGATTTCTTGAGTCTGCCTTCCACCTCATGGAATTATAGATTTCATTGAAGATATGCGCCTGAATGAGTTGGAAAACGGGTTTCCAACTGTCGGGTGCAATTTTGGAACTGCTGTCGAGAGTCGCCAAGCCTTTCATCGCATTCTCAGAGCTGACAAGATTGGCGGCAGTGACTGATTGGATTGCTGCGTCAGCAGCAGCCGGCCAATTGCCGTGGGCAATGGCAGTCTGAAGCGCGGCCCTGGCATTTTTATTGACTGTTTTGGGGTAAGCAAAGTCCGGACCCATATTCTTTTTCGGAGCTGCGGAAGAATTGCTTGCAAACATAAAGACAAAACATACTAAAAACATAACAGTTGCCAAATAGGCAACTGAAAGTCTTGAAATAAAATTATACTTCATAATATAATAAGTCTGTTATCGGCTTCCTTAATTGTGGATTTCAGGTTCAAAAATCATCCGGATTGGAAAAATCAGATGGTTTTGTATCCTGACGATGTTTTTTGCCATGATTACCTTTCGGTTCACCTCCGGAATTGTTTTGCCGATGTCGTTCACCGAATTTCTTATTCATCTCCTTCATCTTTTCAAAGAACTTTTCCTCACCTTTGTGCATGGTATAGATCTGTTTTGCACTAAGGATCGTAGCAAACTTCTCGTCGTATTTCCTTACGATCTCACTATCCTTGCTTCGTGCAGTCTGCTGCATTTCGGCAAGTTTCTTGTAATCTGCATCGGTAGCATCTTTTTTCTTTGACAACTGATGCTCAAATTTCCAAACCTCAGAGCCTGCTTTTCGACGCTCATTGTCATATTCCTTGTAAATGGGAACGAAATCACTTTTTTCTTTTTCGGAAAGCTCCATTTCCTTAGCGAGGAAATCAATCTTGAAGTTTTGCAGGTCCTCTCTCATTTTTGCCCTGTCTTTGGGCGCTTGAGCAAAAGTTGCAGGAATAAAAAGCAGGAAAGAGAAGAATAGTAAAAGATATTTCTTCATATTGTTTTCAGATATCAGTTATCGTTTTTAAGATGCGATGCCTTATAGGTTTTGGTCGGAAGAGTTGAAATCTTTCTTGAATTCCTCGAAAGATGAATATTGATTACAAATGTCATCTTCAAGCATGAAGCAGTCAGAATTATCATTTGAAATAAACGACCAGTCGGAATGATCTGCCTCAGCCATAGCTACGGCAACAGCTTCGGGGGGATTGTCGAGGCTAAGGTCGGTGGTGGTCATCATGTGGAACATCTTCATCATGCACCAGATGCCGGCAAACATAGCAGCCATGTAGAGATAAGGGCTAACCCGTCTCCACATGGAAATTTTCTCAGGAGTACGTTCCTTGTATTCAGGAAGCTCAGACAAGATCTTGGTCCTGACATTATCGAAATAATTGTCAGGGACAGTATAGCCTGTCTTGCCTCCAACCTTATCGAGTATGTTGTCTATCTTATTCATATCTACAATTCTTTGGATATGTGACAATATAACCATTGAAAGGTTTAATGAAAGATAAAACTTTTTTGCATTAATGTTTAGTAAATTCTATCTTCAGTTTCATTCAACTAATTCCGATAAAGCTTTTATGCATGGCATTTACAGTTTTGTCTTAAAAAATGTAAACAGAGTTGTCATAANCCAATTNTNTATNTAATTTTGTGCGGATATGGCAAAAACTGCGTTACCAATAGATGAAAAGAAGCTCGTGGAGCAGCTTCAGGACCCAAAGACAGCTTCCTCTGCCTTTGACGCCTTGATGCGAACCTACGGGGAACCGGTCTATTGGCAGATACGTAAGCTCGTGGTCAGGCATGATGATGCTGATGATATTCTTCAGAACGTTTTTCTTAAGGCATGGAATAATCTTCAGAATTTCAGGGGGGACGCCAAATTGTCGACCTGGCTCTACAAAATCGCCATCAATGAGTCGATTAATTTTCTTAACAAAGAACGTTCGCGCAATCAACTAAACGTGGATGACGGTGACGATTCTTATCTTCTCAACAATATAGAGGCGGATGAATATTTCGATGGCGACGAGCTACAGGCAGAGTTGCTGAAAGCTGTGGCGAAATTACCGGATAAGCAACGTCTTGTGTTTAACATGCGTTATTTTGATGAAATGAAATATGAGGAAATTTCAGAAGTCCTCGGTACATCTGTCGGAGCACTCAAGGCAAGTTATCATCATGCTGTGAAGAAAATAGAGGAGATTTTCTCAGAAAATTGAAAAGATTGATTAATTGCTGAGTCTTGAATTCCTAACCCTGAGGGAACTAATTCACCAACTCTTTATCGAATCACTTTCTTCCCATCAAGTATAAAGATCCCTTTCCCGGGATTTGACACCTTGCGCCCCATCAGATCGTAGAAGTGTCCAGACACGGATTCCTTGCATGGCGAAAGCACTGATCCCTGTCCATAGTTATCATCAGCCACTGTTATAAAGCTTATGATACCATCTTCTGATTCGCTAATATTATGAATATCAAAGGCTAATTCTTTATTCGCCCAGCTTGCGAGTTGAGGGGTGGTGTCAAAACCGAGAGATGTGACATTATGAGTGCCGGGAAAGACATCACCATCTCTTGTAGAGGAGTTCTTTATGTTGTCAGCCTCAATTATATCTACACGCTGATGACTTGCAACGTTATTCACCTCATTAGCATCCCATACACTTTTATTATAGTCAACATGCCAGACAATCATTCCGTGTCCAGGGAGAAATTTGTCGTTGCCAATCGGTTGCCTATTTTCGAAAAAGAAAAATTCATTACTATTTTCAGTTGGAAGAGCATACGCCACGTTGCTTTCTGAAAACGCGGGCAATTCTATCAAGCCTTCTCTAAACGGAAGGAAATCTATCCAACCTAACGCGTATTTTTCGAATGAAGAGTAATTGGGAGGAGTAAGTCCATCGTTATTGTATGGTCCGTAGTCGAGCACATCCCATTCTCCAGGCGAAAAGACAACAGAATTAGTGGTTGCATAAAGATCCGGTAGACCAAAGACATGACTGAATTCATGGATGAAAGTACCAATTCCGTCAGGCCGCATGTATCCGTTAGGATATTCGCATGAGCAAGCGTAATGATGTAGCTTGACTCCATCGAATATGAAATCTTGTCCGGGCATAGCGGAAGACATATTCCATGAATGAGGCCACACGGCGTTGGTAACGTTGCTGTCATGTTCGCCGATACCTGCATAAAATATAAACACATTGTCGATAACGCCGTCGCCATCACGGTCGTATTGCGAAAAATCGATATCTTCGTCAAGAAGCTGGCATGCATGCACAACCATCATCTGAGGATTCTTGTCGTTTCCATACGCGTCATTACTGCCATAGTAGGAACGATCGTTCGGTAATTCCACAGGGCCGTAAACGTCAAATTCGGGTATGAATTTACCGCTTGAATTTTCTATAAACCAATCGCGGACGGAGCCTAATGATCCATAGTCGGAAAATCCTTCCTCATTTAGCATGCGTCGGAAATAATCATTATCCGCAAAGTGGAATTTCTCATCTTTATATTCAACCAAAATCACAAGACCTTTCTGTTCGCCCATAGCAGGAAACGATGCATTGCAACGGCCAAAATTTAGCGGAACAAGTCTCCCGACATCTTCATTTTCGGGAGAATCACAACTATAACCTTGTTGATTTGCATTATAAGCTTCTGACTGAGTGCAATGAGAAGGAGCAATTGAGGTTTTTCTTAAGCACTCAAGACGATAAGCTTTATTGGCTTTTACCAAATCATCCCATTTGTTGAGCTGCATCATGCATTGCAGACTTGAGGCAGCGTTTGACTTTTCATTTTCCTTGGTAGCAATTATACCTGAACTAATCGGAAATCCATTATCATCAAAGGCAGCATATTCCATAAATCCGTTGTTATCAAAAAGAAGGAGTCCGGATTCAGAATATGTTGAATGACCATGTTCGTCGCCGGTAATCCTAATCTTTATGATTTCGCCGTCGGGTTGGACATAATCTATCAATCCGCGTTTCGCCGGCATAGCCATTGTCGCGGATAAGCAAGAAAAAATGGTCAGCAGAAATAATATTACTCGTTTCATTGATCAGTCACCTTGAAAAGTGGCAATCTTCGCCCTTTGTAAGGTGGGCCAGGATCACCATTCGTAGGAGAGTGTGCCTCCTAAAGAATTTAACGTTCCGGAACTGCTCTTATTGTACCACCAGTAGTTGCAGGTGAGCAATTGATATGTCAAACCGATATTTATAGCTCTTTTGCCTGTGTTTCCAACCGGAACTCTGAGTCCGACTGATGGTCGGAGCATGAAATATTCCGATCCGTTGATGTATCCATTTTCAA
>WFLX010015699.1_pt1 | contig 14131 bp, 8 predicted proteins | sample 4967041 | NCBI WGS metagenome assembly WFLX01 (sample SAMN12857096, study PRJNA449069) | gut metagenome | isolation source: stool from male and female vole | host: Microtus ochrogaster | place: USA:Florida | collected 2017
ATGGCCAAGGCGGTGGAAATGGCCGACGAATAGTTTTATAGAGAGAAAGATATGAAAAAAGAGACATCGGCTGCGACAGCCGAGATTTATCTGGTGGACGCGGACGCGCCCGCGGAACTTTTCCCCCTGGCGGGGCAGGGCAGACCCACCCGCGAGGAGATGCTCCACGCGGCCGCCCGTCTTGAAAAAGAAAAACTTTACACGTTTTTCCCCTTGCCCGTGCCGCATTTCATTTGTTTCGCCCCCGACAGTAAGAAACTGAACCCGGCGGAACGTCTCGAAAAGATCCGCGCCACCGCCGCCGATGTGGTGGCGGCCTTGCGCGCCGAGAAGTGTTTCGAGGCGGAGATCATCGACACCACGTGGCAGAACGACGAGGAGGTGCTGGCTTTTATGGAGGGTATCTATCTGGCCGATTATCGCTTCGATGAGTTTAAGAAGAAAAAGGAAAAGGCTTTCCGTTTTTCTTTCCGCTCGTTGGTGGTGAGCGCGGCGCAGGTGGCGCGGGTGGAGGCGCTTTGCGCGGAAGTGAAGCGCGCCCGCAGATTGATCGACCTGCCTTTTTCCTCGCTCAATGCCGCGCGCTTGGCCGCCGCCGCCAAAGAAACCGCTCCGAAATCGGGCATCAAGGTGGAGGTGTGGAGCGAGGCGCGTCTGCGTCAGTCGGGCATGGGCGGCTTGCTCGGCGTCAACCAGGGCAGTATCGACAAGCCTTCTTTCACCGAAATGGAATACAGGCCCGCCAAGGCGGTCAATAAGAAACCGATTGTGCTTGTGGGCAAAGGTATCGTGTTCGATGCCGGCGGCATGAACATCAAGACGGGCAGTTATATGGACGAGATGAAGACCGATATGGCGGGGGCGGCTGTGGTGATGGGCGTGGTGCGTGCGGCGGCGGCCCTCGGACTGCCGGTCTACATCAAGGCCTTGTTGCCCGCCACCGACAACCGTCTCAACGGCAATGCGATGGTGTGCGGCGATATCCTGAACATGTACGACGGCACCACGGTCGAAGTGGTCAATACCGATGCCGAGGGCCGTTTGATTCTGGCCGACGCGGTGGCCTACGGCTGCAAGAATTTCGACCCCGAACTGGTGGTTACGGTGGCCACGCTCACAGGGGCGGCTTCGCGGGCCTTGGGCTCGCAGGGCATCGCGGCCATGCAGGAGAACGCCGACTGGTATGTGGATTCCTTGATGCAGGCAGGGGCGCGGACGCACGAAAGACTGTGCTTTTTCCCCATGTGGAAGGAATACGAAAAAGAACTCAATTCGGATGTCGCCGACCTCAAGAACTGCGGCAACGGTGCGGCGGGCATGATTACCGCGGCCAAATTCATCAAGCATTTTGCGGGCGAATGTCCTTTCGTGCATCTGGACGTGGCGGGCGTGGAATATCTCTCCAAGCGTGACGGATACAGAGGCCCCGGCGCCACTGCCTACGGCCTTCGTCTGTTGGTGGATTTCCTGCGGAATTATGCGGAAAACGGCAAGCCGGCAAAGGCACGCTCCTCAAAAAAATAAGACAGCATGGAGAAAGAAATTCACAGCCGTCCCGTAAGACAGGACAAGGAAGAAAGGCTCAAGGTCGGTATCTTTCAGGGGGACGGAAGCGTATTCGAATATGAGGCGATGGCGCGGCTTTTGGCCGATGCGAGCGCTTTTGAGACGGCATTGCCCTTTGTCTATGGTTCGCCCGTCAAATGGGCCACGGCGGCCAAGTCGGTGGGTATGGGCGAGATGAATCCTTTGGTACAGAAACAGGTGCAGGCCATAAAAGGCAAGCGGTTGCAGATGATTGCCTACGAGGGGCAGGATGCCGACGATGCCTATTTCCTGCTCGAGAAAGCCGTGTCGGATTTGCGTGAGAAACACCTGCGGGCCTTGGTCTCGCTGCCCGTTTCGGAAACCAATCTCCGCAGCCGTCATCCCGAATTCAAGAATACGGCGATGATGGTGGCGCAGGCCGTCCACACCGCCGCGAACGGAAACCCTTTCCGTATGCTGCTTTGCGGGAGCCGCTACCGTCTCAGTTTCCTTACGGCCGCCGACCGTGAGAATGTCGAGGCCTATCTCACGCCCCAACGCGTCGAACAGCGTATCCGCGACTTATATCAGGCGCTCAAATCCGACTTTTCCATCACCACGCCCCGTATCGCGGTTCTGAGCACCAACAAAGACAATGCCTCGGACAAGCTCACCGCCGCCGATACCGAAAAGATAAAACCCGTGTTGGTGTCGTTGTTCGAAAGCGGGATTCCCGTTTTCGGGCCCTATGCGGCGGGAACCTTCTTCAATTCGTTGGAGGCGCGGGCTTTCGATGCGGTGCTCTGTATGTACAAGGAGCAGACGAACCTTTGCTTCTCNCTGTACGGCAAATCGGAAGCGTGCTACTACACGGCTTCGTTGCCGGTGGTGCATGTCGAACCCGTCTTCGAAGGGCTCAACGCCGAGGAATCGTTCCGCAGTCTGTTCCGCGCCCTTTGCACGGCCATAGACATAGACGCCTCGCGGATGCTTTATAAGCGTCTCGCCGAGAATCCCTTGCCCTGTACGGGGCCTTCGCGTCGCGACAGTCGCGAGGAAGATTAGTTTTTTTTAGCGCGATAAGGATGAAGATAGAACCGGTCCGTTTGGAACAAGTGGCCGCCCGCACGGGCGCGCAGGTGGTGGGGAAAGGCCTTGATGCGTCTATGCGTATCGAGAGGGTATTGATAGACAGCCGCAGTTTCTCGCGNGCGGAACATTGTCTGTTTGTGGCTCTGGTGGGCCGCAACAACGACGGGCACCGCTATATCGAACCGCTCTATCGGAAAGGCGTGCGCTGCTTTTTGGTGCGTGAGCTTCCTGCGGCTTGGGAGGAAACGATGCCCCAAGCCGTGTTTCTGGTGGTTCCCGACACCTTGAAAGCCTTGCAGGAATGGGCGAGGGAACACCGTGAGAACTTTACGTTTCCCGTGGTGGGAATCACGGGGAGCAACGGAAAGACATGGATGAAGGAATGGCTTTCCTATCTTCTNCATTTTGATAAAAATCCTGTATCCAGCCCCAAGAGTTTCAATTCGCAGATCGGCGTGCCGCTGTCGGTTCTGCAAATGGGTGATTTTCACGACATCGGTATTTTCGAGGCGGGGATTTCGCAAGGCGGCGAAATGGAAAACCTGCGGAAAATCATACGGCCGACGATAGGTATCTTCACCAATATCGGGGCGGCGCACGATGCGGGTTTTGCAAGCCGGGACGAGAAAATCCGCGAGAAACTCAAATTNTTCCAAGGCACGGCCACGCTGATTTATTGTGCCGACTATGCCGACATAACGCGGGAAATCTCCCGTGCCGGACATCTGCACGGCGTGCGCCTGCTGTCTTTTTCGTGCGCACAGGACACCGAGGCCGATTTGAGGCTCACCGCCCAGGAACGCAACGGGAACGGCACGCTTCTGCGGGCTTTGTATCGAGGCGAGGAACTTGCCTTGTGGATTCCTTTCTTCGATAAGGTTTCTATCGAAAACGCGCTTTCCTGCTGGCTTTTCATGCTTTCTTCGGGCTACCCGCAGACCGAGATCGCCCGTCGTTTCCGAGGGCTCCCCGCCGTGGAGATGCGTATGGAGATAAAAGAGGGTGTCTACAACAGTTTTGTGGTGAGCGACGTGTATAATTCCGATTTCAACTCGTTCACCATCGCCCTCGACTTTCTGCGCGGATACGGTCGCGGTCATCACCGGTGTGTGATTTGTTCGGATATTCTGCAATCGGCGCTTTCCGAGAGGGAACTCTACGGTGATGTGGCGGAGGCTCTTTCGGCCCGNGGCATTGAAGAATTTGTCGGGGTGGGGCGGGCGTTAATGCGNCATTCCGCTCTTTTCACCGCCATTCCGAACGCCCGCTTCTATCCGGACACCGCGGCGTTCCTTGCCGACTTCAAGCCTGCGGACTATGCGGGCAAGGCGGTTCTGCTCAAAGGCGCCCGCCCTTTCGCTTTCGAGAAAATCAGCGCGCTTTTGCAAAAGAGGGTGCACGAAACCGTTATGGAAGTCAACCTGACGGCCTTGGTGCACAACCTTAACTTTTTCCGAAGCCTCATCAAGCCCGAGACCAAACTTATGGTGATGGGCAAGGCGTTTTCTTACGGAAGCGGAAGTCACGAAATCGCCGACGTTCTGGAATACAATCATGTGGACTACGTTACGGTGGCCTATCCCGACGAGGCGGTGGCCTTGCGGCGCAACGGAATCCAGCTGCCTATCATGTGCATGAATCCCGAAAGCGGCGGCATGGAAACCCTTTTGCAAGAGAACGTGGAGCCCGTCATCTACGGCTACGGCGTGCTCGACAGTCTGCAAGCCTATCTGGACCATATAGGGGAAACACGTCCCGCCCGCGTCAAGATACACTTGGCTTTCGACACGGGTATGCACCGCCTGGGTTTTGAAGAAGCCGACGTGGAAACCTTGTTGACACGCTTGCGGAACGAGCCCCGTATCAAAGTGGAGTCGGTATTCACCCACCTGGCCACCGCCGATATGCCGGAAATGGAAATGTACACGCGGCGGCAACTGGAATGTTTCGAGAGGGTGAGCGCCCGTATTCTCGCGGCCTTTCCCTATAAGGTGATGCGGCATTGCCTCAATACGGCGGGGATTTTTTACTTTCCCGAATATCAGTACGATATGGTGCGTTTGGGAATCGGCTTATACGGCGTGGGCACCGACAGCGCCATGCAGACGCATCTGGAAAACGTCTCNACGCTCAAAACCTCCGTTTCGCTTATCCGNCACATCAAGAAAGGNGAGGCGGTAGGCTACGGACGACGTTTCGTGGCCGAGCGCGACACCACGGTGGCCGTTATCGGTATCGGCTATGCGGACGGCCTCAACCGTCGTTTGGGAAACGGTAACGGAAAGGTGTGGATCAACGGCTCCCTCGTGCCTATTATCGGAAGNATCTGTATGGATATGTGTATGATAGATGTCACCGACATCGAGGTTCACGAAAAAGACACCGTCATCATCTTCGGCAAGGAACATCCTGTCTCGCACGCCGCCGAAGCCCTCGGCACCATTCCCTACGAAGTGCTTACCGGCATCTCTCCCCGCGTTCCCCGCGTCTATTTTCAAGAGTAACGCCCCGGCTACATCAACTCGTGCAGGTCGAGGTCCTCGTCCGAAACGGGCTTGTAGTCCTCGCGCGGACTGTCTTCCGATTCGGGCATCGTCTGACCTTTGCAACGCAGGTCGATGTTGAGCCCTTCGGGAGCGGCGAAATCCTCTTGGGGAAAATTCAGTTCGGGATCGGCATAGACATTCTTCATATAGATACCCCATATGGGAAGGGCCGCGTTGGCACCTTGTCCCAGCCGCATACTGTTGAAGTGGATGGAACGCAACTCACCGCCTACCCATACGCCCGTGGTGAGGGTGGGGGTGATGCCCATAAACCAAGCGTCCGAATGGTTCTGTGTGGTGCCGGTCTTGCCTGCGATAGCCTGCGTCAGCCCGTAGCGCCACCGCAAACGTCCCGCACTGCCTTCGTCCACCACGCCCCGCATCAGATCCAACATCAGATAGGCCGTCTTCTCGCTCATGGCCTCCTCGTGCTTAGGCGTGAAATTCTCCAGCACCAGACCGTTCTTGTCCTCGATACGGGTCACGAAAATAGGTTCGATATGGATGCCCTTGTTGGCATAGGTGCTCATGGCGCTCGTCATCTCCTTTACCGAAATGTCCATGGTGCCCAGACAAATGGAGGGCACCGCTTCCATAGGCGCCGTGATGCCCATCTGGCGCACCAAGTTGATGACCGCTTCGGGCGGAAAACGCTTGATGAGGTAGGCCGAGATATAGTTCACCGAATTGGCCAACGCCCAACGCAGACTCACCATTTCTCCCTCGCGCGCGTGTCCCGAGTTGGTGGGGCACCATTCGGTGCCGTCGAAAAGCGGAATGCAGACCGGCACGTTGGGCACCTGCGTACAAGGCAGGAATTCGCCCTCCTGCATGGCCAGCGTATAGACAAAGGGCTTGAAGGTGGAGCCCACCTGCCGCCGCCCCTGCGTCACGTTGTCATACTTGAAATACTTGTAGTCGATGTCGCCCACATAGGCGCGCACGTAACCCGTCTGCGGCTCCACCGACATCATGCCGCAATGCAGAAACCATTTGTGATACCAGAGCGAATCCCACGGACTCATCACGGTATCTATCTCGCCGTGCCACGAAAACACCTTCATCCGCACCTTGGTGTGGAACGCCTCCTCGATTTCCTTGTGCGACGCCCCCGCTTTCTTCATCGCCTTATAGCGGTCGGAATTCTTCATGGCCTGCACCATGAAACGGTTCACCTCGTCCTTTGTCAGATCGGAGGAGAAAGGCGCGTACTTTCCTTTCACATCCTTATAAAAATCGTTCTGCAAGGTGCCCCCGATCCATTCCCGCACCGCGTCCTCGGCATGTTTCTGCAAGCGCGAATTGATAGTGGTATAGATNTTCAAACCGTCTTTATACAGGTTGTAGCGNGAACCGTCGGCCTTGCGGTGGGTGTCGCACCATTCGGTCAGCCATTGNCGCAGGTATTCGCGGAAATAGGTNGCCAGACCTTCTTCGTGCGTCTGCCGCGCAAAACGGCTCATATCGATAGGCTTCTGCGAGAGTTCCGCAAACTGTTCCTCGGTAAGATAGCCCGCCTTCATCATCTGCGCGAACACCACGTTGCGCCGCTGAAAGGCCTTTTCGGGACGGCGCACGGGGTTATAGTAGGAAGTGGCCTTGAGCATACCCACCAATACGGCGGCCTCGTCGATATCCAGTTCCGAGGGGTGTTTGCCGTAATAGGTCTGCGAGGCGGTCTTGATGCCATAGGCATTGTTGCCGAAATCCATCGTGTTGAAATACATGGCGATGATTTCGTCCTTGGCGTAGTTGCGTTCCAGTTTGGCGGCAATGACCCATTCCTTGAGCTTGCGGAACGCCAGGCCGATCTTGCCGAGTTCCTTGCGGGGAAAGAGGTTCTTGGCCAACTGTTGCGTAATGGTGCTGCCCCCTCCCGAACTCTTGTCGTGACGCAGGATAGTCTTGAAAAGCACCCGTCCCAANGAGCGCAGATCCACGCCGCTGTGGGTGTAGAAACGGCTGTCTTCGGTGGCAATCAAGGCTTGCACCAGATAGGGNGATAGTTCGCTGAACTCCACATTCGAGCGGTTTTCCACATAATACGAACCCAAGATGATCTGGTCGGAAGAAAGGATTTCGGACGCCAGGTTGCTTTCGGGATTTTCCAGGTCCTCGAAAGACGGCATGAATCCTAAGGCTCCCGAGCCGATAAGCAGGAAAATGACAACGACCAGACCTATCATCGAACCGAAAACGGCCCAAAGGATTCCGCGGTATCTCGAAAAATCGTCGTCTTGGATTTTTTCTTTCATGCGTCCCAATGTTTTTAGAGCCTAACGTTCTGTCGGCAAGATTTTCAATCCCACCGCCGTGATGTTTTCCAATGCGTCCTCCCGCATGGCGTGTTGTATCATAAAGCGATATTCGCCCGGCATGGGGAAGCGGATACCCTGTTTGTAGAGCACGCTCATCGAATAGTATTTTCCCAGACGGTCGCCGTACCAACGCCCCGAAGGCTCCGCAAGAAGACACTCCAACGTATCGACGGAGGTGTTCATGTCGGGAAAGACCGTCGTGATGAGGAAAAAGGCATTCGACCAGGCGAAGTCGCCGGTATGCTTGAGGCTGAATATCAAATCACAGGGCAGGGCGGTGTCGGGCGCGTCCAGAAAGAAACCGAAGCATACNGGTTCATCGTAATCCCACGCGGGGAGAGGGGTCTCGCCGGTTTCGTCCAACAGGCTCCTCGAACTGCACGAAGCCGCCGNGAAACAAACAAGNAGAACCCCGGCCAGGGTTCTGCAAGCCCGAATCCATTTATTTTTCAGCAGTGTCATGCGGAGCGTTGTTTGAGGCGTTTTTCAAAACAGGTTTCTGCAAGGTGCGGACCGGCCTGCCCACAGGCTTGCCCACGGTTCTCGTCTCGGCGGACGGTTTCCCCTCCGAAGCGGCTTTGTTGGCCGGCACAGGTTTCGACAGCGTGCGTTTCTCACGACCCCGGTTGCGGTCCTCGCGCCGACCGTGTTCGCGCCCGTTCCCCTTGTCCTTGGGCTTGTCGAAGCGGGTCAGNTCNTCCTGTCCCACCACATTCTGGAAGTTGATTTTCGGCTCGGCCTTTTCCGTGTCGGGCTTGACGAAATCAATCAGACTGCCCACCGTCACACCCTCTTTGTTTTTCGCGATGATGTCGAACACACGGTCGGCGGAAAGCTCGATGTTGCTGTGCGATTCCTCGTAGACGTAGGTGAGNGTGCGTTTGAGCGGGTCGACTTTGATGCAGCGCGCGTCGCCGCTTTCGGTATGCAGCGACACCGAAGCGTCGGGCATGGCTTTCATCGCATCGCGGTACACATCGTATTCGTAGTTGAGGCAGCATTTGAGCTTGCTGCACTGTCCGGCCAGTTTCTGCGGGTTGAGCGACACCTGTTGAAGCCTTGCCGCATGGGTGCTCACCGACGAGAAATTATTGAGGAACGTCACGCAGCATAGCTCGCGTCCGCAGGAGCCTATGCCCCCGAGCGTGCCCGATTCCTGCCGCGCCCCGATCTGGCGCATCTCCACCCGGACCTTGAATTCCTCGGCATAGAGCTTGATGAGCTGGCGGAAATCCACACGGTCTTCGGCGGTATAGTAGAAGATAGCTTTGGTGAAGTCGCCTTGAATCTCCACATTGTTGATTTTCATGCTCAACCCCAATTGGGCGGCAATCACCCGCGCCCGGCGCTGCATCTCCTTTTCGGCCTGTATGGTCTCCACCCACTTGTCGAGGTCGTTGGGACGCGCCTTGCGCACGATTTTTTTCAGCGACGAAATATCTGTGATCCCTTTCTTTTTGAGTTGCAGGCGCACCAATTCGCCGCGCAGCGAAATTACACCTGTATCGTGTCCGTTGGCCGCTTCCACCACCACTACATCGCCCGTGACGAACGACTTGCCGTCTTCNTTCTCGGGAAGACGGAAGAAGTCTTTATGCGTATTCTTGAAGCGGACCTGCACCACAGGAAAGTCGCTTTCCGCACTCAAACAGGGAAAGAGATTCGTCCATTCGTAACTGTGCATCTGCGCGCAACGGCACATCTGCACATAACGGTCGCGTCCCGATTCCTCCTCGCGGGGCGCCTTGGCCAGCCCGCGGCTGTTGTAGATGTTCTCGCATGTATTCATGCGTCCGAAAATCTCGTCTTGATTAAAGTCGTTCAAGTCGGGGATTTCCGCACGGGGCGCCTCCAGCTCTTCGCTCAAATCCTTGTANGGNTTCTTCTTGGGCGTGGAAACCTCTGTCGCAGGCTTCATGGCTTCACCCTCTTCGTTCTTCATCGTATCCGTGTTTTCTTCCATAGCTTCCTATGCTTTCGCGCCATTTTCCGCTTTTCTCTTCAAGGCCTGTTGCGCCGCGGCAAGTATCCGGCAGAGTTCCATGCTCATGTCGGTCATCAGCGTCGGCACATGGGCATTGCGTCCTACGGCAAAAATGGCATCGTCAAAAATTTTATAATAATGATTGATATTCTCTCCGGTCACGAATTTNGANAAATTCGTCCAGAATTTCTTTTCTTCCGCATCGGCAAACACCCTGTCGGCGCAGCCGTTTCCGATAAGGAGACAGGCATGGATTTCGTCCATGCAGTGNTCGAAAAAGAATTTGAGGTTCTCTCTCCCCAAAGCGCTCTGCCTCTCCGAAAACGCCACCAAGGCAGGCATGTCCACCCGAAAGCACAGCCTCATCCAATCGGCGAAACTCGTGTGGAAATTCTCGCGGATTTCGTTGTGCGAACAACGCAGACGGGCGGTGATGAGGTTGCCCGCACTCTCTTCGGCGGCGCGGTGGGCCGTCGAAGCCTCCACGCCCCGCGCCGACAGATGCCGTTCGATATCGGCGTTCTCGATACGCGGCACCTTCACCATTTGGGTACGGCTCAGAATCGTAGGCAATATCTGGTCGGTGTTCTCCGACACCAGAAGAAAGACCGTCTGCGGTTCGGGCTCTTCCAACGTCTTCAACAGGGTAGACGCAATGGTAGGACTGAGTTTCTCGATCATCCATATCACGATGACCCGGAATTTCGCCTCCGACGATTTCAGGCTCAAGGTCTGCAGAATCTGGTTGCAGTCGCGGATGTTGATGATAGCCTGACGGTTGCCGATATCCATCCTCTCAATCCATTCGTTATAACTGAATTCCGCATCGTTTTTCAGCACCGTCTCGCGCCACAGGTCAATGTAGTCCAAGCTTTGCGAATCTTTCTTTACCGCTCCTCCGTTGATATTGTTGGGGTAGACGAAGTGAAGGTCGGGATGAACCAGTTTCTCGAACTTGCGGCACGAAGGGCACTGCCCGCACGAATCCGACGAAAGCCCGCCCAAGTCCGCCCCCTGCGAGGCATAGAGCCTGTTGGCGCAGTTGATATATTGCGCGTAGGCCAAGGCCAAGGCGAGTTTCTCGTTGCCCTCGGGGCCCCAAAACAACTGGGCATGAGGCACCCTGCCCAAAGAAACGGCCTTTATCAAACTCTCTATGAGTTCCTTTTGTCCAACTATCTGGCGAAACAACATAAGCGGATACTGAAATCCTACAAAGTTAACTTAAAACCCGCTTTATTGCAAGAGGCTTAGAACCAATATCCGATATTTAAGAAAACGTTGAAACTATGCACGTTCGACGTTTGGAAACTCAAACCCACGGGTCCGACGGGCGTGTTGTACGAAATGCCGATGTTGCCGCCGTACAGCAGACGGTCCCAGCGGCGCACCATATCCCACAATTCGTATTCGGCCTTGCCGATGCCTCCTCGCAGGCTCAGATACAGATTCTTGATGAGCATGATCTGTGCGGTGAGGCGCACGTTAACCAGTTCGTAACCGCTCGACTGCCCCAACTGCACGCCCGGCAGTACCGATTGATACCACCCGGAGATGTCGGCGCAACTGCCCTGAAAGAACTGTTGCTGAATGGGAATGTTCTTTCCGTTGTGGAAGAGGATGGCNCCGAGGGTAAACCCGGGATAGAGGGCGAAATGCTTGCCGATGCCGATAGCGAAATCNGACGTCCAATAGGCGCTCAGGAACAACGGCGCGGCATCCTGACGGTTGCCGTCCCGACCCACCTTTACAGGCAGGTTCACTTCCAGATTCATCTTCGACCCCTTGGTAGGGTAGAATTTGGCATTGTAACTGTTATGCTTGAAGTAGAGATACGGGAATATATACGAGTTGTTGAACACATCGTTCCGCAGGGGCGAATCCGACGAGAACTCTTTGTTGAAAGCGTATTCGTAACCGATACCCCCGCCCAACACATTGAGTTTCCAGTTGGATTGTCCGTAGAGGCGCACCTTGTAGCGGTTGGAGCGTACTTCCGACGTCTGGACGCGGAAATCGTCGGGATCGCGGTAGAGATAACTGCTCACCCGATAGAATTCAAAGCTGACGTTGGCGCTCGGCATCCAGATCGAATAGCCCCTTTTGTGACGTCTCCAGTTGGGGCGCACCGAATAATCGATACGGGCGGCCACCATTCTCGACAGCTCCACATCGACCGTCAGGGCCGAGTTCTTGAAGCCGAGATTGCGGAATTTCACCCCGGCCAGAAGCGCGGCGGAGCGGTCGTTGTCGTAGCGCACACCCACCTTGAACGAATTGACGGGCGATTCCTCCAACCGCACCACCAATATCGTGCCGTCCCGGCGGTCGGGGTCTTGCCGGAACTCATACGTCACCGAACTGAACACGTTGGTGCCGTACACACGGTTGATACCCTCGGTGATGTCGTCCAATTTGTTCCACTTGTCCACCTCCACCTGCAAAAACTGGTGAATGAACGTCTCGTTGTATTTCTTCAGCCCCTCGTAGCGTATATCGGTCACAAAAACCTGCACGGGAGGCAGGTAGGGGCGTTTCTCTTTCTCCGGTTCCGGCGCGCAGCCCTTGAGCCTTTCGGCCACCTCCTTCAACTGGGCGTAGATTTCGGGACTCCGNGCCGCCTGTTCGCCCCGCAGCAGAAGCGAGTCGGTCTGTCCGAAACTGGTGGTGTTGAAGCCCTTCATNTTGGGACGGATCAGCACGTCGCACAGTTTGCGGTTGTTGAGCACNCGGGTCTTGGCCCCCATAAAGACCACTTCTTCCAACACCCCGAGAAAACTGGTGGCACGTTCGGCACCCGCATACGAAAAACCCACATCCACCCCGATGACGATATCGGCGCCTCTCTCGCGCATGATATCCACGGGAAAGTTGTTGAGCACCCCGCCGTCCACTAGAATCATGGTATCCAGCTTGACAGGCGCGAACACCCCCGGCACGGCCATGCTCGCCCGCATCGACAGGGCCAGGTTGCCGCTGTCCATGTAGACGGGCTGCCCGTTCACGATATTGGCGCCCACACAGAAGAAAGGTATGTTGAAATCCTTGAAATTCTTGTAGCGGTAGGATTGCGAGGTGAGGGTATAGAAGAGATTGTTGATGTGCTGCCCGCGCAGGAAACCGATAGGCACAATCGACTTCTCGCTCTTGAAGTCGAAAGGCAGGCTCAGCATATAGTTTTTTTTGTCTTTGTAGAATACATCCGTCCATTCGGGCTGGTCGTTGAGCAACAGCCTCCAGTCGGCCGCCGTGAAGATGGAGTCGAGCTGATGCGCCGAATAGCCGTAGGCATACAGACCGCCCACGATAGAGCCCATGCTCGTGCCCCCTACAAAATCAATCGGAATGCCTAACTCCTCGATGACTTTCAACGCCCCCACGTGCGCGATACCCTTGGCGCCGCCCCCGCTCAGGACCAAGCCCACCCGCGGGCGGACACCCTTGTTGCCGAGATTACCGTCGCGAATGGACGTATCCGTTTGAAAAACGGAAAAAAAAACGCCTTCTTCGGGCTGGGATTGCGCCCGAAGGCTTGTGCCCCCCAGCCAAACGCCGAGAAAGACAAGCAAGAGGAGTGATATTTTCTGTATACGCGACACGAAGCGCAAATATAGAAAAAGCGGCGGAAAAAATCCGCCGCTTTCCCGTTCTCGGAAAACAGTCGCTTACTTCTTCAAGAATTTGAAATCCTTGCCGAGATAGTAGGCCATATCGCCCAATTCCTCCTCGATACGCATCAACTGGTTGTATTTGGCGATACGTTCGCTGCGGCAGGCCGAACCGGTCTTGATAAGACCCGTGTTCAAGGCCACCGCCAGGTCGGCGATCGTGGTGTCTTCGGTTTCGCCCGAACGGTGGCTCATCACCGCCGTATACGAATTGCGGTAGGCCATGTTCACGGCGTTGATAGTTTCGGTCAGCGAACCGATTTGGTTCACCTTCACCAAAATGGAGTTGGCCACCTGCTTCTCGATACCCATTTTCAGACGGGCGCTGTTGGTAACGAACAAGTCGTCGCCCACCAGCTGGCACTTGCCCCCGATACGGTCGGTCAAGGCTTTCCAACCCTCCCAATCGTCTTCGGCCATACCGTCCTCGATAGAGATGATAGGATAGCGCTTGGTCCAGTCGGCCCAGAAGTCGGCCATTTGCGCGGAGGTAAGCTTNTCACCCGAAGATTTGTGCAGGTGGTATACTTTCTCGTCGGTAAGATAGAATTCGCTCGAAGCGGGGTCGAGGGCGATGAAGATGTCCTCGCCNGGCTTGTAGCCGGCCTGTTCGATAGCTTGCAGAATCACTTCCANCGCCTCTTCGTTCGATTTGAGGTTGGGAGCGAAACCGCCTTCGTCGCCCACACCGGTCGAAAGGCCNTTTTTCTTGAGCACATTCTTCAAGGCGTGGAAAGTCTCGGCGCCCCAGCGCAGAGCCTCGCTGAACGAAGGAGCCCCTACGGGCATAATCATGAATTCCTGAAAATCGACGTTGCTGTCGGCGTGCGAACCTCCGTTGAGGATGTTCATCATGGGAATGGGGAGCGTGTTGGCGTTCACCCCGCCCACATAGCGGTAAAGTTCCTGGTTGCATTCCTGGGCGGCGGCTTTGGCGCAGGCCAGCGAAACACCTAGAATGGCGTTCGCCCCCAGCTTACCCTTGTTGGGCGTGCC
>WFLX010022061.1_pt1 | contig 14128 bp, 15 predicted proteins | sample 4967041 | NCBI WGS metagenome assembly WFLX01 (sample SAMN12857096, study PRJNA449069) | gut metagenome | isolation source: stool from male and female vole | host: Microtus ochrogaster | place: USA:Florida | collected 2017
AGTGGCCTTTTAGGAAGCCAAGTTTCGGGCGAAGTGCTTCCTGTCTCGGGAAAAGAGTATGCCCTTTTGGAATATTTTTTATCTCATCCAAGTCAAATTTTATCCAAAGAACAAATCTATTCCAAAGTTTGGGGATGGGATAATGATATTGAGTCCAATAACCTAGAAGCCTATTTATCTTTTATACGCAAAAAGTTGCGTCTTTTAGAAAGTGATTTGGAAATTAAATCCGTGCGTGGACTAGGCTATCGCATCCATTTGAAAAATGCGTGAATTAAAACGGAAAATGTTATGGAGCTTGTTTGCCCTTTTTACTCTTTTGGTTTTATTGCTTACCGGTCTTGAAAATTATCAAGCCTATACGGAGGCTAGAGAAGAGTTACAAAGCTCCTTGTTGAAAATTAGTGAAGTTTCGGGCGAAATTATGGGGATTAGCTTTGGACCATGGAAGCGTCAAACCTCCACAAGCTTAACAACTCCTTTCGATTCTCAAGAAAATGTAGAACAAGAAGATGATCCGGATATGGATCGACTCTCCTTAATTTATGAAAATCCCGTCTTTCTCATTGCAATGGATCGGGGGACCCCTTGGAAAATCTACTCGGCTTCCTTTGAAGAGATGGATGTCGATGAATTGATTGAGGATGCCGATGAAATTGGTCATGAGCAACCTACTGGAGTGATGTATACCGGCAATTTATATGTCGATCAAATTGCTTGGTATTATGCAACGCCTTCCGCCTTAGTAATGATTGGCTTGAAAAAGATTTCTCAAAAGCTTTTACGGACCTTACTTTGGTCATTGCTTACCGCTCTTTTTTTTGAAGTGGTTCTTTTCTTTGTGTGTCGCAAAGCCGCTGATTGGATGACTGCTCCCATTGAAAAAACGATGGAAAAACAAAAACAGTTCATTGCCGATGCAAGCCATGAACTCAAAACACCTGTGGCCATTATTTTGGCCAACGCGGAAGCTATGGAACAAGACCCCCAAGCCCGATGGCTTGAAAACATCAAAGAAGAAGCCAATCGCATGAATGGCTTAATTGTCAATTTGTTGGATTTAACCAAAGCCGATGCGGGAAAAGTGACGCTTGCCAAATTGAATCTTTCTCATCTTTTGGAAAAGCAATGCTTAATTATGGAAGCCTATATGTTTGAAAAGCATATCGTTTTGGAAGAAGACATCGAACCTGAGGTTTTTGTGATGGGGGAAAGTGCCTCCTTGCAACAAGTCATAGCCATTTTGATCGATAACGCCATCGCTCATAGCACGGGCTTAATAAAAGCGAGCTTAATTCGTAAGGGAAAAGAAGCAATATTAACCATTTCAAATACTGGAGAGGCTATTTCTGCAGAGGAACAAGAGAAAATTTTTGAACGCTTTTATCGGGCAGATAGTTCTCGCAATAGCTCCGCTGGACGCTATGGATTGGGTTTAGCGATTGCTAAAAGCATTGTGGAAAGCCATCAAGGAAAAATTAAAGTGCATTGTGAGCAAGGAATGACTTCTTTTTCCATTTCCCTTAAAGCCACTTAATCGTTATTTTCCATTCATCTTTTGTGTTATTTCTCAAAGTCTGTAACGAATAGTCAACAATTCGTTCAGACTTTTTTCTTTTATACTCGTAGAGATTAAAGGAAAGGGATTAAAAACAGTTTAGGCCCACAAAAGATGGTAATATTATAAATTTAATAATATTCCTTGAGGTCGGGAGTTCGATCCCCCCATGTTCCACCAATTAGAAAGGAGCTTTTATGAGGTATGAACTCTTAGCGAAATGTTACTATAATCCAAATATTGATCATGAAGCCATTTATCAAGAAAGATTTGATGCTTTAGATACAATTCATTTCGACTTTCAAATTCATGGAGCGGAAGCCTTCTTTTTTATGGCTCCTGAAATCTCTAGACTGATTACAGCTATTTACAAAAAAAATGAAAAGTTTTCTCAATTTGAAAACGAAATTCCAGTCCTTAAGACCGTGATGAAGAGCTGTATATTCCAAGAAATCGAAATGACCAATGAAATAGAGGGAGTTCATAGCACGCGACGAGAACTACAAGAAGCTTATGATAAGTCAAAAGAGAAAGACAGTCATGGAAAGTTTGTAGGGCAAATGCGACAATATGTAAAGCTTTGGAATGGAACGAACTCAAGATTTCCAAAAAGCTGTGATGAAATTAGATCTATTTATGACCATTTACTTTATGAAGATGTTTTACGCGATAACCCAGTGGATAATAAACTAGATGGAAAAATATTTAGAGGAAATCCGGTCAATATTGGTGGGGGAAATGGAATTATTCATAGAGGGGAAGTGCTTGAAGAAGAGATTATTCGAATTTTAGAGACTTCTATCAAAATTCTTGATCAATCCCAGATCGATCCCATTCTTCAAGCCGCTTTATTTCACTTTATTTTTGGATACGTTCATCCCTTTTATGATGGAAATGGCCGTTTGGCTCGATATCTCAGTCAAATTAAATTAGCAGAAGTTTTGAAATCGGCAGGTATTTTGAATTTATCTTTAGCGATTCGACAAGATCGGTCCAAATACTACAAAGCCTTTTCTGAATGCGAAAAATATTGGAATAGAGGAGATTTAACTCCCTTTACGATCTCCTTTTTGGAATTTATAGATACAGCTATGGAAAATGGTTTACAAACAGTAGAGGAATTTTATTACAAATATAATTTTGGAGTAGAAGCTCTGTAAAAAATTTCTTCTAAAAAGGCCGATTTTTTATTTTTATCTACTTCTAGCCTATTTGAAGGAATGCTTTTGACGCAAAAAGAGATGAGTATTGGTATGGGCAAAAGTTGAGTACCGTTACAAAATCACTTAACAAATAGAGTGACTATATCTATAAGAATACTCAGCNTAAATCCTATACCTACTACTTAGATCTTCATAAAATTTTTAATCTAAATAAGTAAGAGGATGGTCCGTGTGGTTCATCCTCTTTTTTTATGCGTTCTCAATTTGCTCTTAAGATACCTCAATTTTCAATCCTAAAAAGTCAACACAGTCCCCTCAAACTTAAGCNTATCCCCTAAGATTCGAGATAGTGAAGGGCGCTCTTAGAAGGGCCAAAACGTTTAATTCGGACAAGAGAAATAAGAAATTCCCATATAAATCACTTTTATGTGAAAAAATCTTTAAAATCAAACGAAATAATTTAGAAAGTTAGTTTAAACTAATTCAATCTTGACCGTAAATAGTTAGCTATAGTAAACTCAAAATACAAATAGTTAGTTATAACAAACACAACGATAGATATAGCAAATTTTTCCAAAGAAAGGAGGTCTAGTATGCCTCTTTGTTTTGGCCAACCTGGCCGCTTATACCAAATTGTTCACATCAGTCAAAATGACAAATTACGTCGTCATCTTGGACATCTTGGTCTAGTGGAAAATGAAACCATCTCTTTGCAACAATCGATAAGCCAAAACCTTATTGTCGAAGTTAAAGGGACTCGCATTGCCCTAGACAAGACCATTGCCAGTCGCATTCAAGTTCAAGAGATTTAAGACTTTAGAAAAATAAAGAAAGAAAGGAGAAAAGGATGACTTTAAATGCTTTAAAGCCTGGAGATCAGGCAACCATTCAAAAGATTCAAGCAACTGGAGCTTTAAAGCGCCGTTTGATGGATATGGGATTAACCAAGGGAACCGCTCTTGAAGTAAAAAAGCTAGCCCCTCTAGGCGATCCTATGGAAATCACCATTCGAGGATATGAATTGACTTTACGCAAAAAGGAATGTGAATGCGTAGAGGTCGCTCAAGTATAAAAGGAGTGAACGATGATTCAAATTGCCTTAGCCGGAAATCCAAACTCCGGTAAAACAACAATCTTCAATGCGCTCACTGGCTCTTCGCAATATGTAGGAAACTGGCCAGGGGTAACCGTGGAGAAAAAAGAAGGAATTTATAAAGGAGAGTCCAACATCAAAATTCAAGACTTGCCTGGAATTTATTCCTTATCTCCTTATTCACCCGAAGAACGGGTTAGTCGTACCTACTTAAGTGATCAAAAACCGGATGCAATTTTAAACGTTGTAGATGCCACAAATATTGAGCGTAACTTGTACTTAACCAGTCAATTGCTTGAACTTGGTCTTCCCATGGTCGTGGTTTTAAACATGATGGATCTCGTTCGCAAGCAACAAGACCAAATCAATACGCAAGAATTATCCAAAAAACTTGGTTGTCCTGTGATTGAAGTCTCAGCCATCCATAAAGAAGGGTTAGACGAAGCGATGAAAGCCATCGTCAAAGTCATTGAGACCAACCAAATTCCTCATCCCGCCCAATTTTCCCCTACAGTGGAAAAAGCCATTGGACAAATTGAATCTCTTTTCCCAAAGGATCTTGCCAATCGCTATTTAGCCATCAAAGTATTGGAAAAAGATGAACTCATTTTAGAGCAATTGCATCTTTCTTCACGGGATACCGAAAAAATCAATGCCATCCGAAGTAGCTTAGAGCAAACCATGGACGATGATGCGGAAAGCATTATTACCAATGAACGCTATGAATGGATTGCAAACGTATTAGCCAATACCTGGAAGAAAAATACCACCCATACTCTTTCTATTTCTGAACGGATTGACCAAATCCTTACCAATCGCTTTTTAGCTCTTCCTATTTTTGCTTTGGTTATGGCGGTGGTGTATTACTTAGCTATTTCCACAGTGGGAACTTGGGCTACCGATTGGATCAATGATGTCTTCATTGGCGAATGGGCTCAAGGGGGAATGAGCGCTTGGTTAGAAAGCATTCATGCTTCCGAGTGGGTCATTTCTCTTGTGGTGGATGGCATTATTGGTGGGATTGGCGCTCCTCTTGGCTTTTTACCCCAAATGGCGGTGATCTTTTTAGCTCTTTCCTTTTTAGAGGATTGTGGCTACATGAGCCGTATTGCCTTTATTATGGATCGTGTCTTTAGACGCTTTGGTCTTTCGGGAAAATCGTTCATTTCTTTTATGGTTTCCACCGGTTGTGGTGTTCCTGGAATTTTAGCCGCTCGGACAATTGAAGAAGACCGCGATCGTAAAATGACTATGATTGTCACCACTTCAATGCCTTGTGGCGCCAAACTTCCCATCATTGCTCTTATTGCAGGAGCTATTTTAGGAAATGGCGATTCTTGGTGGATTGCGTGGGCTACGTATATGTTTGGGATTGCGGCCATCATTCTTTCTGCTATTGTGTTAAAACACACTAAAGCCTTCGCTGGAGAAGCGGCTCCTTTTATTATGGAACTTCCCGCTTACCATTGGCCTCGTTTAAGTAATGTCTTACGGCAAACATGGCAACGTTGCTGGCACTTCTTGAAGAAAGCTGGAACGATTCTCTTTGCCTGCTGTGCTGTGACTTGGTTTTTATTGTCCTTTGGAATTGACGAAGCAGGTTTTGGCTTAGTAGAAACCCAAGACTCCTTTTTAGCCATTTTAAGTGGTTGGATTGCTCCAATTTTTGCTCCACTTGGCTTTGGCAATTGGCAAGCTACTGCTGCAGCTTTGTCTGGATTTGTAGCAAAAGAACAAATCGTTTCGACTATGGGCATTTTATCCAATGTAGTGGATGATAGCACTGCGAATCCAGAGCTTTTATCCGCTGTAAGTGCGATGTTTCCAAGTGCTCTAGCTGCGGTATCCTTCTTGATTTTTAACTTATTGGATGCGCCGTGCTTAGCTGCTATTTCCACATTGGCTAAAGAAATGAATAGTTTAAAGTGGACGATGTTTTCNGTAGGNTGGCAAATGTTTTATGCCTACACCATGTCCTTAATGGTTTANCAATTGGGAACTTGGATGACAACAGGCNNCTTTAGCTTAGGTACCGTTTTNGCCTTAGTGATTTTAGCTTGGTATCTCTACCAAATCTTCAAACCACTTTTTAAACGGTCTTCAAATTTGGTGGCTAGCCCTTCTCATTCTTAAAATTCTGATTTTATTTGGCGGTTTGTCTAAAAACAAACCGCTTTTTTTTGCGTTTGTGAGCTGATTTGAGGATAAGCTTAAAGCTTAAGGAAGGAGAGCTTTTAAAGCTAAATTTTGGTAAAGTGGAAATTGTATCTCTAAGAAAGGAATTGTCTTATGCAAGCCTTGAAAGAAACCCTCGCTAAGTATTGGTGGATATTGGCCACAATTTCTATGGTCTTACTTTTCTTATGTTCTTATATTGGTTGGTATGTTGTTGCCAATATGACGGTCTTTGCAGGAGCCTATTATGTGGTTCGTAAAGCCAAACTACGTAAACAGCGTGTTTTAGAAAATAAAGACATCTTGCGTCGTATGGATCGCAAACAACGCAAACAATTTTTTGAACTCGATGATCAAGAAAGTCGCAATCTGGCCAGTTCCACAACACTTATTTTTTGGTTAAATATTGCCTGTTTGTTCTTGGACATCTATATCTATCTTTTCAATTTTCTCAATCAAAGAATCCTAAGCCTTTTTGATTGGTGGAAGGAAAATATAGCCATTAATTTGACGCTTTTAATTGTGGGTCTTCTTTTTGATATTCTTTTTTTAATCGGCTGGAAAGAGTATTTAAACACCTTAAAGATTCAAGCCCGACCTGAACCTAAGACTTCTAAAAACTCCTCTAAAAAGGTTAAAAAGCCTTTACGCGATAAAACCTTTACCAGTGCCTATACCAAACAAAAATAAAGAAAGAAGGAATTGGGATGGGACAAACATCGGATCTTGAAAAAGAAGAACGCTTAAAAATTTTGATTCAAAATCTTAAAGCCTGTCGTGAATGCCAAGAACGCTTTGGCTTTGAGCCACATCCAATTCAATGGGGAGCAATCGATGCGAAGATTTTAATCGTTTCTCAAGCTCCTGGTTGGCGCGTTCATGAAATAGGAAGACCCTTTAGCGATCTTTCTGGAAAAAAATTACGCCAACAATGGTTTGGTGTAAGTGAAGATCAATTTTATAATCCTCATCTTTTTTATTTCACCAATGCAGGCCATTGTTTTCCAGGTAAAACTAAAAACAACACGGATAAAAAGCCACCTCGCATTTGTTGGGAGAAGTGGAGTCAGCATGAAGTGGAATTGCTTGATCAATGTGAACTATATATCGTTATTGGCAGCGAAGCGGCCAATCGTATGTTTCCCGGTCGTAAGCTTACAGATTTAGTATTTTCCGATTTAACTGTTCATGGAAGGCCATGTTTTGTCTTACCACATCCCTCACCTTTGAACTTCCGCTGGCCTCAAGCGCATCCAGAATTTGAAGCAAAGGTTTTACCTCGTTTGCGTCAATCGATTGCCCAAGCTTTGTCATTGGATCCTAATTTGATCCAACCTCAATCGGGAAAAGAAAGTTGGGAAAATTAAAAAATGAGGAGATATCCTAAAGAGATATTTCCTCATTTTTATAAAAAAAAACGAACTCTAAATTAGAGTTCGAATAAATTCTAAATGGCTGGAGTAACTGGATTCGAACCAGTGAAATGCAGGAGTCAAAGTCCTGTGCCTTACCGCTTGGCTATACTCCAATAATTTATGGTGACGGCTTATTGGCCTCTCGTTGTTACCTCAATTAGTATATCATCCTTTAAAGGAGTGTCAATAAACTTTTAAATTTTTTTCTGTGTTTCGATTTGGTTATTAACCGCGCGCTCTTTCAAAAACAGTTTATCATTTCGAACTAGAAAAAAGTAGCTTGAGTCCTACAATGAGGAAGGGAAGGATTATAGGTGCCAAATTGCCTTAGCTTAAAAAGAAAGCTATAATCAATAGATAGAAATTTTCCCTTGTTTATAGAAAACAAAACAAATATATCACAACTTACTAGAAAGGAGAAAACATGGCAAAACAAGATATGATTGAACTCGATGGCTTAGTGGTGGATACCCTTCCTAATGCCGTCTTTAAAGTACAACTTGAAAATGGACGTGAAATTCTTGCTCATGTCTCTGGCAAAATCCGAATGCATCACATTCGTATTCTTCCAGGAGATCGGGTAAGAGTGGATATTTCTCCCTATGATCTCACCCGCGGTCGTATTACGTTCCGTTATAAATAGTCAGATTTATTAGTTCCATTTTTAAGATGGAACAATTTCATTAAGGAGGTTTATCTCATGGAAGTTTTTTCTAGAGCGACTTTTACACAACTTCCAGATGGGTCCGATACCCGTGGTACGTTCGTTTTTGAACCCTTAGCTCGTGGATTTGGAACCACCATTGGAAACTCAATTTGTCGCACATTGCTTTCCAATCTTCCCGGTATGGCTGTGATTGGTTTTCGCATTGAAGGAGTTGATCCCAATGCAATTGTGGCTGATCAAATTGAGGAAGATATTGTTCGTTTAAAATTGAATGCTAAAGCATTACAAGTTGAAATCGATGCCGATGAAGACAGTGACAAGAAAAATGAAGTATTGACCTTCCACTTAAATAAAGTAGAAGGACCTTATACCGTAAAAGCCGGTGATTTAGTGGCGCCTGAAAATGCCAATGTCATTGATCCCGATCATGTCATTTGTCATGTCAAAGAAGGGCAAAGCTTAGAGATGGATCTCTATGCAGGACGCAATACTGGCTATCGCACGGCACTTGAAGTGGCCGAAGAGTTTCCTCTACCCGCTGGAACCATTTGTCTTGATACCGTATTTACTCCAATTAAATCGGCTGACTATAAATCTGAACCTACCATGCTTGGCCATGATACCAAATATGATAAGGTGACGATTAAAGTTCATACCAATGGCACCATTATGCCTATTAATGCCATTAATGAAGCCTGTGAAATTTTGATCTCTTATTTGGATGAATTAATTCCATTTGGCCATTTGGATTTAACCGAAAGCTTTACTGTGGTATTGCCTACAGCCAAAGAAGTGTCTAAATCGTCCTTAACCATGATTGAAGATCTTGAACTTTCCGTTCGCTCTTACAATTGCCTCAAACGGGCTGGTATCCAAACCGTAGAAGAACTTACTCAACGTACGGAAGAAGATATGATGCATGTCAAGAACTTGGGAAAGAAATCTCTACAAGAAGTCAAATTACGTCTCGAAGCTCTTGGACTTGGTTTTAAAACCTACGATTAAGTAATACTTTTCCATCTATTTCCATATGTGGTTACACCTTTTTTGGGTGTACCACTTTTTTTATTGGAAGTTATAAGCTAGAATCCTTATATGAAAATTGTTGAAAATAAATGAAAGAAAAATGTAACAATTTTCAGAAGGTAAATTCCTTGCCCTTTCTCAAAATCAATATATGATTAGTCAAGGATAACTTTTCTTTAAGTAAAATAAATTAAGCTTCTAAACGCATTGGAAAAGAAAACTTTGGATCCTTGAAGCCTTTGACTTTCGGTTCCAAGGAGAGGCGTTTAAAATAAAAGAAATTTTTCTAAAATTCTTAAGTCAAGGTCAAAATCTCTTTTAGAACCTACCCAGAAGTAGTGATGAACAAATATCAGATGGTAAAACTTGGTGTTCTCATTGATAGATTTTTCCTAGATTTCGATGATCTTCTACCAAAATAGTTGGAAACAAAAAGAAGATCTTAAGAAAAGTGGTTTCTCTTATCACAAGCCCAAAAAGATAAACTCTAAATTTTACTTATTCCTTATGCAAATAACTCTTGAAGTGAATTCATAAGAGGTTTATCATGTTTCTGATGAAATGAAAGGGCTTTTCTTTAGAAAAATTCTGAAAAAATTCTATCTTTTCTTTCCCTCAGAAAAGATAGAATTTAAAAATAAAAAAGATGATAAAGAAGAGGAAAGAGAGGTAAAAGCTCATGGCAAAAGATTATTTCAAAAACGCAAAAGAGATCGTTAACACACTCTTAGAAAACATGTCTCGTCACAACGAACTCGATGATTCTCAATACTATACCATCGATGTATTAAATGTAGAGGATACGACTGCCCGTGTCATGGTATGCAATGAATATCGTTATCTTACCAAAGAAGAAGGTACTTGGACAGTGGTACCTGAAAGTGAATTTTTAGCCAAAGCTACTTTATAGCGTGCAAAAAGCGACGGTTTATCCTGTCGCTTTTTTGCGTTTCTCTCCTTCTTTTTTTCTTTTNTCTTTTTAGGTCGAGGTTACCTCGACTTTTTTTGTTTCTCTTCATTTTTCTTCTTTCTTTTTGAAAAGCAGAGCATATTTTAAAGTGGTCGATCTTTAAGGGAATATAATGAAACAGCAAGAAAGTTTTAAGATGAAAGATTTTACACTTTTCCAGACTCATAAAGGGAAAAGAGTATTCTTCTTGAGGAATGAAAAGGATATTGAATCGAAAGGAGGTTCGGCAATTCCTCTCTACCTTTAGGTAGCTACCCTTGCCGAATAGACTATGAGCAATTTCTTCTCTGAATTGGGAGACGACATCAAAAAAGAATGGGAAAAATTTGAGGAAAACGTAAAAACCGATGCGAAAAAACTCAAAGAAAAATTTGAAAGCGAAAAATCCAAAGTAGAAGCGGATGCCGATAAAGAAATCAATAAGGCTAATGATGCTTTAGAAGCTGACAGTGCTAAAGCAGCCGCTAAAGCGGATCAAATTAAAGAAGATTTACAAAAAGATGCTGCCAATGCCAAAGCAGACGTGAAAAAAGATGTAAATGATGTCAAAGCGGACGCTGCCCATGTAGCTTCTACCGTGAAAAAAGACGTTGCTNCAGCGGATGCTGATGTNAAAAAAGATNTAGNCAAAGCGGANGCANAAGTTAAAAAANATGNTTCTGNTGNNAAAGNCAAAGTTGAAGCTTTTNGTAATGATGTAAAATCCAATTTTGATAAAGGCTTAGCCAGCGTAAAAGAACAAGCCCAACGCATTTCTGATGGCGTAAAAGATGCGGTAAATAAAGGGGTAAATGTTGTAAAAGACGATACTAAAAAAGTAGGCGATAGCGTTGAAAAAACGGCTAATCAAGTCAAAGATGCAGCCCAAAGCTTAACGACTAAAGCGAAAGATGCCGCTGAAAAAGCAACAACAGATGCGAAAGAAGACCTGAATCAAGTTAAAGATCACGTCCAAGTAGCTGCGGCAGATGTTAAAAAAGACGTTACCCAAGCGACTGATAAAGTAAAAGACGACCTCAATAAATAAATCTTTAAAGGAGATAGAAATTTCTATCTCCTTTTTGTTTGGGCCTTAAAAATCAAGAGCAATGAAACCTTTCCTTTCAAAGAAAAATACCTTGGTCTAAGAAAGACCATCATGGAGTCTTTATTCCATCACCTTGAAGGTGTGAAGATATCAATAAAATGGGTATATTTTTTTTGTTTCAAAAATCTTTCAGAATATTGATTTTTCAGTCATTCTAAGTAGTATAAAGAACGAGGAGTGAGAAAGAACTTTATGGTCAAAAATAATATTGAAGTAGACATTAAAGTGAAAATTCTCGAAGGCGGATATACCCAAGAGCGTCTGGGTACGAAGATTGGTACTACATCACAATATGTAAACCGAATCATCAAAAAGAAGGATGGACTTTTAAATAAAACCTTCATCCAAATGATGGAAGCCTTGGGGTACGATATTGAACTTGTATATGTGCCTTGCGAGAAGCGCGACGCTTAAGAATCTATTTGTACTGGGGAAGCTCAAGGCTAGAGCTTCCCACTTTTTTTCTTCTCTTGAAAATCTGCTATACTAAATATACTTATGCTTAGAAAGGGGAAATGAGTATGGCGAACCAACCTGTAAAAATGATTGCGGTCAATCGGCAAGCTCGACACGAATATGAATTATTAGATCGCTATGAGGCAGGCATTGAACTCAAAGGCACTGAGATTAAAAGTATTCGTAAAGGGAAAGTTCAGCTCAAAGATGCTTATATTTCTATTCGCGATGGACAAGCTATTGTGAAAGGAATGCACATTTCTCCTTACGAATTCGGCAATCGTTTCAACCATGATGAAGTACGTGATCGTCGTTTGTTATTGCATAAACGAGAAATTTTAAAACTTGATCAAGCGGTACGTTTAAAAGGGTTAACGCTTATTCCAGTTAGCATTTATATTAGCCATGGATTATGTAAACTGGAAATTGCGGTAGCTCGTGGTAAAAATTTACATGATAAACGGGAGAGTGCTAAAAAACGCGATGTCGAACGTGAAATTCGAAAACTTGTAAAAGAGCGCTATTAAGTCTTGCCAAAAGAAAAAGTATGTAGTATGATTTTCAAGGTTCAAGAAAGACATTTCTTGTCCTAAATGCCGGGGATGTTTCTGGCATTCGATGAGTAATAGCTTGGTCTTAGCTACAGCCGGGTAATTCCGTTAAAAATTATTAAAAGAAACGCTAATACTTATAACTATGGTTACAGCTATGGTTCCAACCGTGCTGTTGCCTTCGCTGCTTAATTGAACATTTAATGTCTTGCAGCCGATTCAAATGAGTTNNCTTTCTTATANTTTGAATNGNTANCACAAAGAAGATAAGGTAAGCCTTNGACTGGANNNCTTACNCGAAAATNNACAGTCAACCCTCTAATNGTTTGTGTCTGTCCAACNTTAGAGTTCTTNAGACAGAATAAGCTGTAAACGCTAATTCGTGGAGNNTTNCTTAGACGCGAGTTCGANTCTCGCCATCTCCACCAATGGGGCATTAGCTCAGCTGGGAGAGCGCATGGCTGGCAGCCATGAGGTCGGGGGTTCGATCCCCCCATGTTCCACCATTTTGATTTTATTGTTTAAATTTTTCTCTTAAATATCTCATATAAGATTTATTTAAAGAAGAATTTAAAATTTTATAAAAAGAGGTTGATCCTCTAAATCGCGCAATTGAGAGCCATTAGGCTCTCTTTTTTTCTGCAAGGTTACTGAATCTTTACAATTGGCTATAAGTTATTTCACTGCTTCTTCCGTCGCAGAATTGGTTAAATTCCTTTTTGCTGATTTCCTGAAATTTTTTCAGTCAATATCTTTTAGATTAAGCCAAAGGACTGATCAAGATAAAGGTATCCGTTTAATCGTTAGTGTCAGTGGACAAAAACAATGAATGGAACTAAGATTTTTCTTTTAGATAGATATGTTTAAGGGAGAAAATTTATGAGACGAATTTTAATAGGAGCTTTTACACCATTTGGAGGCGATGATATCAATCCTTCTTGGGAAACCGTCTCCTGTCTTCCCAATGAAATAGATGGTGTTAAAATTAACATCTTACAAATTCCGGTTGTATATGAACAAGCAGCTCAAATGCTTTTAGATAAAGCAGAAGAAATTNATGCGGATTGTGTTCTTTGTTTTGGCTATAACAATAAGGCTCGAATTCTCGAAGTCGAATACGTTGCCATCAACCTACAACGAACCAAAATGGCTGACCAAGCTGGGTATCTTCCTAAAGATTGTCCCATTGATCCATATGGGCCTTTAGCTCGCAAAACGGACTTACCCATTTTTGATTTAGTGGATCGACCCGCCCGTCCTTGGCCAGTAAAAATCAGTTTGAGTGCTGGGGCTTATGTGTGCAATGATGTGATGTATCGGCTTTTAGCTTGGTGTGAAAGTCATAACAAAATTGGCGGCTTTATTCATGTCCCACCTATAGAAGAAGTGTGGGGACGTGGAATGACAAGAGAGCAATTAAATGAAGCGGTCTATGCTCTNTTAAAGGAACTCATTCATCTAGAAAATAAANGTGATNGGAAACGNTAAACAAAAACTCTCGTCATTCGGCGAGAGTTTTTAAAGTCTTTTTTAGTTATTTATGATGCAAATGAATTTAATTTTTTCTTGGAACGGGTCACAATAAAGGTGCCAAGCAAAAAAGGTTTCACCGAAGCGAAACCTGAGTATGGCAAGTAGTCGATTTAGAAAGTACGAAGTTCAAAATCGGATACAATAATAGACTGTTCAATGCGACGGAGTTCATCTTGACGACGGCTGACTGGGATCATGGCAGTGATCTCATCATCATCGTAACCAACCACCATGTTGCGCTCTGATAACATGATTGGACGTTTTAAAACAGAAGGATTACGTTGGATGAACCGAGTAAGTTGCGAAATCGACATATCATCTAAGTTGGTTTTTAAAGTAGCATAGGCTTTAGAACGAGTAGAGATAATGTCTTCAGTACCATTTTCACACCGAGAAAGAAGATATTTGATTTCGGCTTCCGAAAGCAAGTTAGA
>WFLX010008095.1_pt1 | contig 14120 bp, 7 predicted proteins | sample 4967041 | NCBI WGS metagenome assembly WFLX01 (sample SAMN12857096, study PRJNA449069) | gut metagenome | isolation source: stool from male and female vole | host: Microtus ochrogaster | place: USA:Florida | collected 2017
ACACAAGTAGTTCAACGGCTTCACGTCCGCTCTGCATGCGTCCGGAGGCGTTAATACGAGGGCCGATTTTGAAGATTACATCGCTTATGGTGATTTCCTTGCCGGTTAGNCCGCANATNCGGATNATNGCACGCAGACCCATATTGGGATTGGTGTTGAGCCGGCGCAGGCCGTGATAGGCCATGATACGGTTTTCGTCGACCATCGGGACGATATCGGCGGCAATGCTGACGGCCACAAGGTCGAGCATGCCTTCGAGATCGGAGGTAGGTATGCCGTTGCTGATTGAAAAGCCCTGCATGAATTTGAATCCCACACCGCAACCCGACAGATGCGGGCANGGGTAGGGNCTGCCCTCGAGNTTGGGGTTGAGGATGGCCACTGCCTCGGGAAGCTCTTCGTCGGGCACATGGTGGTCGCAGATGATGAAATCGATTCCCAGCGTCTTGGCATAGCGGATTTCTTCGATTGCCTTAATGCCGCAGTCGAGAATGATAATCAGTTTTACTCCCTGCTCGGCGGCATAGTCGATGCTGCGCATCGATATTCCGTAGCCCTCGTCGTAGCGGGTCGGGATATAGTACTCGATGTTGGAATAGTAATTCCTCAGATATTTATAGACGAGCGCCACCGCGGTGGTACCGTCCACATCATAGTCGCCATAGACCATGATGCGCTCTTTCTTACCCATTGCCTTATTGAGACGCTTGACGGCTTTGTCCATGTCAGGCATCAAAAACGGGTCGTGCAAATCTCGCAGTGACGGATGGAAGAAGCGCTCGGCTTCATCCACCGTGGAGATTCCGCGCTGCGCCAGCAATTCGCTGACGGGCGCACAGTCAGCAAATTTTTTAGCCAGCTGTGACTCGGATTTCTGTTCTTCGGAAGTAAGGGGTAAGTAACTCCATTTACTTGTCATTTATTTAGTTTTTTTCTTTTTCTATGGCAGTAGGGGCAGTGGCCTCAGTGAGACCGCGCCCGGTCAACGGTGGTGAGCGGCCTGTGACAGTGGTGCGCTCCGTCTTTTTCGAGGCTCCGACCGCGCTCGGAGGCTGCGGCTGATGCCTGAGGGTGAATATGGTAATATGCCGTAGGAGAGAGCTTCCCGCCGGGAAGCGCGGCATGATGGCTACAGGAGATGCAGGATTGTCGAAAAATCCTATTTCTCCTCAAATGCAAAGATAGTAAAATTATCGCAGATTGGGCGTATGGAGAGTATTAAAAATGATTCGGCGCCGAATCAGACTCTGATGAGACGATTCGGCGCCGTTGTAGGGGCCGGATTGCCGGCGATGGATTACTCGCCGAGGAAGTGGATGCAGTAGTTCCAGTTCATGCGGTCGTAGAGCGGCAGCAGACCTTTGAGGCGCTCGGTGAAGTCGNCGTAGTCGCGGTTGGCCTGCGGAGTCCACGCTGCTTCGGCTAAGGCTGCCAGACGGGGCATCATGAGGTATTCGAGGAAGTCGCCGTCGGAGACGAATTCGCTCCAGAAGTTAGCCTGCACGCCCATGTATTTCGAGGCGAGACTATCGGGGATGTCGGCCATTGGTACGTAGGAGTAGACACGCTCGAGAGTCTCGGTGCCTTGGCCCTGCGACAGCGGTTCGTCGGGAGCGTCAGACTGCTTGCGGTTGATGTAGTAGGGTATCTGGGGCGTGAGAATGGTGTTGAAGCCTCGTTCGGCGGCTTCGCGCGCGGCTTTGTCGGCGCCGACCCATGCCATGATGACGATGTCGGAATCGAGCATGGCGGTGTTGCCGTGGAGCACTTCATTCCAGAATATCAGGCGGCGCCGGTCGGCAGCCGGCTTGGAGTCGATGTGGCGCTGAAGTTCGCGGTAGAAGTTGAGCTGGAGGTCGCGGTAGTCGGTCGAGCCGATAGAGTCAAGAAGCGCACGACAGCGGTCGTCTTTCTCCCATTTTGTGGTGGGACATTCGTCGCCTCCGAGGTGGAGATAGCCGTAGGGGAATATCTCTATTGCATGGTCGATGACATCTTTGGCAAACTGCACGGCGGCGGGATTGGCAACGTTGATGACGTCATCGCTCACGCCCATGTGGTTCCACACTTCGTGGGGATTCTCAGGGTCGCAGGCGAGCAGCTCGGGATAGGCGGCCACGGCGGCCTGAGTGTGTCCCGGGATGTCGATTTCAGGGATAATCTCGATGAAGCGGTCAGCGGCATAGTCAACGATTTCGCGCATTTCGTCGTCGGAATAGTAGCCTCCGTAGGGGATGGTGTCGGCTTCCTGACCTTTCCATCCGAGACGGTCGGCCGGTCGCTGCGATGCAACTTCGGCCAACTGCGGGTATTGCGGTACTTCCATGCGCCAGCCCTGATCTTCGGTCAGATGCCAGTGGAAACGATTGAGCTTGTTTAGAGCCATCATGTCGAGCACCTTTTTCACCTGCTCGATGCCGAAGATATGGCGCCCCTCGTCGAGCATGAAGCCGCGGTAGGCAAACCGGGGATAGTCGGTAATCTCAACGGCGGGTATGGTGTGGGTCTCAGGGTCGTAGAGCTGGCGGAGNGTCTGGATGGCATAGAATGCGCCGGCGCAGTCGNCGGCCTTTATGTCGATATCCTGCGGAGTGACGGTGAGAGAGTAGCCTTCGGCCGGAAGCGCGGGGTCGGCACTGACGGTGATGAGTCCGCCTCCGCTCGAGACGGTCTTGAAGTCGAGGTCGGCGAAATCGTCGCTTCGTTCAACGATGGTCGTCACAAGACTATCGGGACCGCTTACGGCCACGGCCCCGCTGAGCGTGAGNTTGCCATGGCGGTGCGACATCTCTACGGGAAGTGGCACAACTGACACCACGGCGTCGGCATGGGCTGTGCTGACACCGGCAATGCCTGTCAGGGCTGTGACGGCCCAAACAATCAATCTGNTTTTTTTCATGGGTTAATCTGAAGGTTAGAGATATGGGTATATATGTTTGAATTACTGATTTGGNGAAGNANCNGTTCCTCCGGGCGACTGGATGTGGACGTCGAGCTGCGGGAAGGGGAACTCTATGCCGTTTTCGGGAAGAATGCGGTAGATTTTTTCGTTGACATCGTAGAATACGCTCCAAAATTTGTCGGACCGCACCCAGACGCGCACCGTCAGATTCACACTGCTGTCGGCCAGCGCGCCGAGCATCACGGCAGGGGTGAAATTGATGGGGCGGTTGGCGATGTCGACCACACTCTCGGTTCGCGCCTTGGCCAGTTGCTCGCGGAGAGCGCGTTCGGAGCGGAAGAGGCTTCGCCAGAAGCCGCGCTTCTTGGCCGGCTCGGCGGCATCGGCACCCTTTGTAGGCTCTTTGGCGCCCTCGGTGGCGGATGTGACCTGTGATGGCGTCGCGGCCACAGTTGAGCGGGGAATGGCTTGGCCGCATGTGGTGCACGTGTCGCAGAAGCGGGTTTCATTGGCTGAATCGCCGTCGAGCACGTCGGGGTTCGAGGCCAGAATGTCGAGTATCACTTTGCGGGCGTGGTCAAAATCGGTGCCATAGGCCACACCTATGTCCCACTGCACGCGTCGGTGGCTCTGGCGGCTCCAGTTGTTGATGCTGCCGGTCGATAGTCCGCCGTTGGGTATTATGATGGATTTATTGTCGGATGTGTTGATGATGGTGGAGAATATCTGAATCTCGCGCACGGTTCCCGCATAGCCGCCTGCCTCGATGTAGTCGCCTACACGATAGGGCTTAAGCAATAATATCAATACGCCGCCGGCGAAGTTCTGGAGCGTGCCGCTCAAGGCCATGCCGATAGCGACGCCGGCCGAGGCAAATAGGGCCAGGAACGAGCTGGTCGGGATGCCGAGGATGCCGATGACGGTGACGATGAGAATGAAGTAGAGCACGATGCGCAGTAAGCTGAGTATGAACGTGCTCAGCGATTCGTCGACGTTGCGCCGAAGCATCACCATGGCGGTGAAGTTGTAGAGGCGCGTGATGATAAACTTACCGACGTAGAACACCAAGATGGCCACGGCGAGCGATATGGCGAAGTGGACCATATCGCTGACGAGCTTATTAATCAGTTCGTCGAATGACATTGATTTCAGTGCGGCGAGTTCGCCTGCTTTCGTGGCTCCGGCAGCAATAGTGTCGGCCGGGGCTGCTTCTGGAAGCGGAATCTGGAGCATTGGCAGAGGTGGTTGTTTAATGATGAATTGCTTAGTAGCAGGCGATGGGCCTACGGACTACAAACATTGCACGCACCGGGTTTGGTTCACTGCAGGTCGGGATTTGCGCTCACCACGTCGGCCCACCATTGGAGCGAGTCATAGCCGCCGCGTGTGGAGTCGTCGGCGCTGCTCACGATNTTGNNGCCCAGTCCGGAGTAGNGCGAGGTGTCGAGGCCGTANACNCGGGGAGTGGCGCTATAGTAGGTCACNACGTCGGTNTANGCNNCNTTGAGNGCNGTCAGCANNTCGCTTTCGGGGAGGGCATTNATGTAGTTGCCNAGATCGNAGATNGAGAAGTGGGAGTTGGCNGAGCGCATATANGGNGCCGNNATGTAGCTGCGCGANAGNTTCGGGNCNGTNNCCATCACCTTGCGCATGGCTNNAGCCANNGCATCCATCTTCGTAAGNTCGATTACCGAGATGTAGCANTCNTCGGGNCCCCATACGGCATCNCCGTCGGCATAATAGCTGTAGGTGTTAGTGGCGGCTTTTACCAGGTCGGGAGTCTCGGCGAAAAATGCGGGGATANTTAAGTGGTAGGGCATGCCCTCAATCGGCAGCTCGGTTCCGGAGGCAACCATGGTCTTGNCAGCGCCGCGCANCTCGTAGGCCACTTCNACGGNGGCCATGTGGCAGCAGTCGAAGTAGNTGAAACTGAATCCGCTGTCGTCGAGCGCTTCGGCAAGGTCGGGAATACTCATGTTGACAGTCGACGAGCCNTCGACGCCAAACNACTTCNGCTCAATCAGTGCGGTCGAGGTGCGACCGGTGTAGCCGGCCTCGATCCAGCCCGATGCGTGGCTCCAGAGTATCAGGCCGTAATCATTGGCCGGTGCCCACGCNTTCATGTCGGTGACAACCTGCTTCATTCTCTCGACCGTAAGCGAATGGTTGCCCGATGGGTAGGTGACGAGAGTCTCCCACGTGCCGTCGGGTTTCAGCTCNTTNAGCACCGGCGNGGCATTGTTGGCGGCGTGATAGACAAGAAGACGACCATCGCCCATTTTGTCGGCGGCTTCGGTCATTTCCTTAAGGTCGGCCACATCGCAGTTGGAGAAGCCCGAGCCTTGGCCGAGGCTGTTGGTGGCTACCATATAGACAAGNACCGTCCGTGGGGTAGGCTTTTCCTCGGGTTCGTCGGGCTCGTCGGGCTGCAGCCCGGTTCCGCGGCACGAATAGAGAGCCATTGAAAGCATCGCAGCAAAGGCGAAAGCCATTAGTCGGAAAATATGTTTCATAGTCAAGTCCGTGATAAAATCAGTAATTAAAAGTGATTAAAACTGTAATTATAATTGCTAAAACCATGGTTTAAATCTCATCGATTTAAGCATAATATTTGAAATCTAACACAAAGATACGAAAAACACTCCATACTCACCCGGCCCCACCACCTTTTTAATCTTTTTTGTCAAACAACATTCAGATACAAAAAACTACTTCCGAAAAGCTTGGCAACTGATTCCTCGGGCTGCTCTGTGAAAGGGCACGCATGAAGGCATGTCATAGGCGTGGCATCAAGGAGACAAGTTTGTCTATATGTATAGTCTGAAAATTAACGATTATTTGTAATTTTGGGGGCCGGATGGTCTAGAGGGGCCGGATGGGTCTAACGAAACATTTACGCATCGATGCTTACAACGAATAAATTAGGATTTTGGGGGCTTACGGCCCTCGTGTTTGGTCTGATGGTGGGGGTGGGAATCTACAATCTGCCTCAGAATATGGCGGCTGTGGCTTCGGCCGAGGCAGTGCTGGCAGCCTGGATAGTGACGGCGGCGGGTATTCTGCCGTTGGTCGTGGCGTTTAAGTGGCTGAGCGACCGCTATCCGCAGTATAATGCCGGAATCTATCAGTATGCGCAGGCCGGATTCGGNAATTTCGCCGGTTTCAACATAGCNTGGGGCTACTGGCTNTGCACGGCGTTTTCGAACGTGGCTTATGGCGTGATGCTCAACGATTCGTGCGGGGCCTTCTGCCCGGAGTTGCTCCGCCACGGGGCGCCGACGGTAGTGTTTTGCTCGGTGCTGATATGGGTGATGTATGCTATCGTGGCGCGGGGCGTGAAGACGGCCAAGATTGTCAATACTCTGCTGGCCGGGGTGAAGGTGGCGATGCTTGTGTTTATCGTGGCGATTTTTACGATATTTTTCAAGGCCGGGCTGTTTGAGGCTGAGATATGGACCGGAGCTTCGGTGNCCGAAATCGGCAGTCAGATGAAGAGCACGATGATGGTGACGCTGTTTTGCTTNTTNGGCGTCGANGGCGCNGTGATGATGTCGGCCCGCGCCAAGCGGCGCGACGACGTCGGGCGTGCCGGNATTGCCGGTTTCGCCATCTCGCTGGTACTTTATATGGCCGTTTCGCTGCTCAGCTACGGTCTGCTGAGTCGGGCGCAGCTTGCCGCGCTTCCCGACCCATCGATAGCCTATATATTGCGCGAGAGTTGCGGCGAGTGGGCCTACTGGACGGTGATTGCTGCGGTGATAGTGTCGCTACTCGGCGGATGGGTGGCGTGGACGCTTGTGGTGGCGCAGGTGCCCTACGAGGCGTCGCTGGTCGGGATATTGCCTCGGGTGTTCAGCCGTGTCAACCGCAACGGGATGCCGGCGCAGGGNCTCTTCGCATCAAGCGTGGTGATGGAACTCTTTCTACTGATGGTTGTGATGGCCGACGATGTCTATCTTGCCGCGCTGCAAATCACCGGGCTGATGATTGTACCCTGTTACTTCTTCACGGGGCTGTTTCTGCTCAAGAAAGCCGACGGGTGGGGCGTGCGCACGGTTGCGCTGGTCATCACCGGTTTCTGTCTGTGGATGGCCTATGCCGGTGGAGCGACTGAAATGTTTATGACGTCGGCATTCTACATTGCCGGCATCGGATTCTACATCCGGGCCCGCAAGGAGGCAGATTGCCGCCCTCTGTTCACCCGCGGCGAGAAGTGGGGCCTTGCGGCTCTATCGGTGGCAGCCGTGATGACGATTGTGCTCCTCGTCGGGAGATTTGTTGNGCCATGATGCGGGACAATCAATATTTTCCGCCGATTTGCGTGCGAATCAAAAAAAGAAATTTTATCTTTGCGGTTAGCTAATTGCTGCTCTCTCATTGGCGCAGGCTGTTGGCCGCCCATCGACACTCGACAAACTCTTAAATTTTAAAACCATAAACTTATGACAACCACAAAGCCCTACGTAATCGGAATCGATATGGGCGGAACCAACACAGTGTTCGGCGTAGTAGACGCCCGCGGCGTAGTTCTGGCCAGCGGCTCGATTAAAACCCGCAAACATGCCAACATTGACGACTACATCGACGAACTCTATACGGAGACGATGCGCATCGTGAAGAGCATCGACGCCGAAGGTAAAATCCACGGTATCGGTGTCGGCGCTCCCAACGCNAACTATTTCACCGGCGTGATTGAAGACGGAGTGAACCTTCCCTGGCCCACTCCGGTGCCTTTCGCTCAGAAAATCACTGATAAATTCGGTATTCCCTGCGCCATCACCAACGATGCCAACGCAGCCGCCATCGGCGAAATGACCTACGGCGTGGCCCGCGGCCTGAAAGATTTCATCATGATTACGCTGGGCACGGGTGTCGGAAGCGGTATCGTCATCAACGGACAGCTCGTTTATGGCCACGACGGATTCGCCGGCGAGCTCGGCCACGTGATAATCAAGCGCAACAACGGCCGTCTCTGCGGCTGCGGNCGTTCGGGCTGCCTCGAGACTTACTGCTCGGCAACCGGCGTTGCACGCACCGCCCGCGAGTTCCTCGAACTGACCGATACGCCCTCACTGCTCCGCGACATACCGATGGATGACATCACCTCGAAAGACGTTTACGACGCTGCCACCAAGGGCGATCAGCTCGCTAAAGACATCTTTGAGTACACCGGCCGCATACTCGGCGAAGCCCTCGCTGACTTCACCGTGTTCTCGTCGCCTGAAGCATTCGTGCTCTTCGGCGGACTCGCCAAGTCGGGCGACATGCTGCTCCGTCCCGTGCGTGAGGCCATGGAGAAAAACATGCTCGGCTGCTTCAAGAACAAAGTCAACGTTCTTCTTTCCGAACTCAAGGAAGCCGACGCCGCCGTGCTCGGCGCCAGCGCCCTCGGCTGGGAGGCCAAACCACTGACCACCACCATGGCCACCCCCGCCTCCGAAGCCCCCGTCCTCTAACATGTCTAGATTTAATTAGTAATTAAGTATGCTTGGTCGGGGGTCTCGGCCAAGCATACTTAATTGTATGCCTATGAAAAAAGTATTAATATTAGTCTATCTTCTCACTTATATTTTGTTGTTCAATATAAAAGTATACGGCCAAGATTCGNATTGGGGCCCNGATTGTTTGGGTATTTGGTGCTTGATCGATGTGGATTTGTCGAACTCTACTAATTCGTCAGGGTATACAGAATTCCCATTTTCTAATCCTCCGGAGGAGATTGGAGTGGCAAAAACTATAAGAGGAGAGGTGGTAGTCCTTCATCAGGGACGAGTAAGCTGTATTGGTCCTGGTCGTCCATATATTGACAACGAATTGGGAGGAGCGCCAATTCTATGCTTGGATTTGAAGTGGTTAGATATGGATTTGTTGGACGCCGAATGTGAGGCACTTGTCTCTTTCCCGGTTCAGAAGTTAGATCTATATGGTAGTCAGTGCTATTATTATATAAAGCTTGTTATTAAACGGTAGAAAGTGAAGTCGGTTATTCGATTATTAGTCATTTTGATGATTTGCAACCGCGGAGTGGCCCAAGTCCCCTTGGATTTTAGAACGGAGCAGGTTTATCTTGCACCGCGCTCGCTATCGTGTCTGCCTGGAGAATCACTATTGGTCGATGGTATAGTGACATGTTTAGCATCTGATCGGACGGAGCCATATAGCCGTTACCTTTATCTTGAACTTATCGGAGACAATGATTCGGTTTATGTCCGACAAAAACTATCGTGCGCTGATGGTGGACGTTTTTCTACTTCNATACCTATTGAGCNNGGNNTATCNANTGGNGTATATTATCTTCGAGGATATACGCGATTCATGCGTAGCTTTTCAAGTTCAGCATTCGCCATACAGCCTATAGCTGTGGGATTGGATATAAGCGATGATGGCAATGTCGATAGTGGAGAATCTATCAACTGTAAGGTCGCAGTGAATGGGGGCTTTCTCCTTAATGGAGTTCCTCAGCGAGTCACAGCGGTTGTTACAAGTGATTGCGGTTATCCGTTGGCCGGAAGNNATCTTACANTAGTTAGTAATGACGGTGATACCATAGGGATTAAAGCCACGTCCGCATCCGGCTACGTCTCGTTTGACTTTGTGCCAAACGTTGATAAACTATATACAATAGTATGNAGCAAGGATTCNGTGTCAAGAAGATTCCCTCTCCCTGAAATACGAGCCGAGGGAGTGAAAATCAGATCAGTCATATCAGGTAAAAAGTTGAGATTTGAGATAGTAGGAAATTCTTGTCCAAAGGGTTATAGACTATTCGCCTTTGACAGAAGTAATGGTATTTTAGAGATAGACAATCCTGAGCTGTCCGGGGTCGTTAGTCTTACTAATGCACCGAGTGGACCGGTTACGTTGTTTCTTACCGACAGTGTTATGCAGGTATTAAACGAAAAGACGATTTTACCTTTATCTCGGAATAGCGTGAGCCTAAAAACGAATAAAGAAGTTATTAGTGGCTCGAATTTGGATTATTCAATTGAAGGAGTAGATACGAAAAAAAATAGTGTACTGGCGCGTATNNTCCCGGATAATTCGCAATGGGAGATTGNTGCAGAGGAAGCNTTGGTGTATTCAACGGACTATTCAAGTGTTCTGCCGTATCCTCGGCGACGGGGAACGCAAAACATGAGATATGAAGAACTATCTGCGTGGTATGAAAATGCTCGATTTGACAGGTTTGATTTCCAAGCCACAGTCCAAAATGACACTTCGACTTATGAATACTTTCCAGAATTCGTGATGGGATTTATCGGAAGTGTGTTTGATGATACTAAAGCAAAACACAAAGTTCGTAAAGGTCAGGTATTGGCTATGGATAGGGAGTCGGGTTATTTTTATATGACTGATATATTAGAGAATGGCCAGTTTGGTGTTATTGTTGACGATTTTGAAGAAGGTTCCACTTTTTCTCTACACACATTAGGTGATAAGGGTAAGAATATTGAGACAATGATAGTTGTTGAAGATGATACCTTTCCGACAGCTTATTTAAGCCCGGCAGTTAAGTTGCTTTATAATACCCGTAAGAATTTCATAAACACAGATAGTGTCAGGGATGGTAAATTTCTTCCGGAAGTCACAGTCAAAGCCAGATTGAAGCGGGACAAAAAGAAGCCGGATAAGGCTCATTATGAGGTTAAGATGAAGAATCGTGAGACAATAGAGCGTCGCGGTTATCAGACCTTACTCGATATTCTTCGTGATATGCCATTGATAACAGTAGCAAAAGTGGAGAAGAAAAATGGAGGAACAGGTAGTAAGGAGTGGAGAATATATAGTTCGCGAGGGGCATCTGTTTTGAATCAGGATGAAGATCGNGGTATGGCTNTGGTAATTGATGGTGTTAAAATAGATCCGGATGCATTAGACGTCTTTCTTGAAACACCGGCCAGTAATATAGAATCGGTTGAGCAGGTTTCAATAGGCGAGGCCCTTATGATGGCGTCGAATGCTTTTGATGGAGCAATCTCTGTAAAAACGCGGCGACTCGGACCCATTAAAAAAGAAAAGTCCAAAGGGACTATTCTGACGCCTCTTGGCTTATCCAATACAAAACTTAACAATTTTAAGAAAATTCGTGTCCCTGCCAAGCCTGGAAACTATCGTCTATTAGTCGATATAGTCGGTCCCGACGGCGTTGTTTCTCTTTCCAATCCAATAAAAGTTCTCCCTAAGTAATGATGGGATTATAGAANCCGATTAGTNANGATGGAGTAACTTTTCAGACAAAAATTGATGGCATTTTTGAAAACTACCGAGGAAAAGTAAAAAAATGAGAAAAAAGTGGGGTGATGTTTGGGGTGTGAGGGGAATTTGTGTACATTTGTGAGGCGGGTTTTCCGCTTCATAACCAATTAAATCCTTAAATCTCATGAATGTACTTAAGGGNAGGATTAGTGCCTTTGTAGCCGTATTGTTGTCGTTTGTGTTTAGCCTTAATGCATCGGAACCTTCGCCGGGATATCTGGATTTGAATGGTGTGGACCGATATGTGAAAATTCCTCAGAGTGATGATTTCGCAATTCCTGCCGGTGGAACAATGACTATTACTTTTAAAGTTACGCTTAAGGCGTCTAATCAACAGTCAAAATACCAAACTTTTATAAGCTCCTTTGTAAAGAATGATACAAGAATAAGTCCTCAAAATACGGATTATGTNGGATTTGATTTTTACCAATCGTTTCTTGATAAGAAGGATACCGAGACTGGAATTGAGAATGGCTTTAACCCAGTGCTCAATGTGAGATACAAATCCGGAAACGGGGCAGTTGGCGGAAACGGAGTTGAATATAAGGTAGATAACGTTGGACGGACTATACACTTTGCTATTATTTATGATGGAGAATCGAAGNTNTTCTATGGNTGTAATAATGGNGANAANATACATACTTCGGGAGCTTATTATGTAACTCAGAATTTAGATATTCCCAATTATGAAGGCGTGTTAATCGGTGCCCGCTATAAGCCTGGAGATGTTTTTTCGCCAGATGAGATAGAGCGTTTTCTGAATGGACGAATAGATGACGTGAGGTTTTANAGGGAGGCGTTGACGCAGGATGAGATTAAGGCGGATATGACGTCACTCATGCCGCTGAGCGGTAAGGCGGTGATTGCGGCTTATGATTTTGCGGATTTGTCGGAGGGAAAGGTCAGAGATATTTCGGGAAACGGGCACGATGGAGAGCTTATGGGTGAGTGGCCCGAGTATGTAGCCGGTAGTAGTGCGGTAGTGGATGAACGACCGATAGTGACGATAGAGCAGAGTGAAGGAGGCGAGATTTCAGTACTTATGGGAGATGGGAACGGAGTTACAGACGGTTCACGAGTTGAGATGAACTCGAAGCTGACCGTAGTTGCAAAGCCTGATGACGGATATACAATTCAGAGCGTTACTGTAAACGGGCAAGCAATAGAATTTGATGAGGAGGGGACCGGAGAGTTTACCATAACTGAGAATTCGACGGTTGCCGCAGTTTTTAAGAAGAAAGAATCTAAACCGGTGATAGATGATAATCCTGATGAGGATTCGGATGTATGGCCCGGTAAACTGGTGCTGAACGGTACGGATAGATACCTTAGAATTCCGCATGACGATAGGTTTACAATTCAGCCGGGCGGCTCGCAGACTATCTGTTTTAATGTGACACTGAAAGATAACAACTCAGATAGACAAACGCTTTTGGATAGTCGAAGTCAAACAGAAAATAAGTCCGGCCAAGAAGAAAAAGGCGGAGTAGAAATTTACGTGGATGATAGAGGACTGCATGCACTTTACCAATATAATCGAGTCATAACGAGTGGAGCACACGGTACGACCGCCTACGAGAGCGTGTCGGCAACGAGNGAAATCAANTTGACNGNGAAAGGNNAAAGCCATATTGCTGCTGTATATGATGGAAGCGGAAAGTCGGTAAAGCTATATGTAGATGGTATATTGGTCGGTCAAGGAGAGACAAAGGATTACACTGTGCCCGTTTTCTCAGATATTCTTATTGGTCGTAAGTTAAATGGCGTGGAAAAGGATGCCGGTGTCAATTATTATTACGCAAAGGGAATATTCGACGATATCCATATCTATTCGTCGGCGCTGACTCCCGAGCAGGTCAAGATGGATATGAATGGAAGTGTGCTGCCGGCGTCGGCAACGCTGATAGCGGCGTACGATTTTACGGAGCTTGACGATACGAAAATTCCCGATGTGTCAGGAAATGGCAGTGCTGCTGAACTGAATGGCACATGGCCTGAATATGTTGCGGCGACGGTGTGTGCTGTTAATTTTAGCTCCGAGGGAGATGGAACGCTGACTGTGATGCACAATGGCCTCGAACTGAAAAGCGGAGAATCTGTCAGGCAAAACGAATCAATAACAATTAAGGCTGTCGCTGATTCCGGCAGCCAATTAAAATCTCTGATTGTCAACGGCGAAAGTAAAACTGTCGATGCCGACGGAGAATTGACGGTCACAGTAAGCGAGACATTGACCATCCGGGCTGTCTTTGAGACGATACCGACTATGGAGACGACGTTCAGCGTCAGCGTCCAGGCCGTTGAACACGCCACAATAACCCTTTCGACCGAAGAAGGCCCCGTAAGCTCCGGTGCGGAATTAGCTGAGGGTACGGTAGTAACCGTAAATGTTGAGACAGACGAGGATTATGACCTCGAAGGGATTTATGTCAACGATATCAGAATTGAAGACGAAACGTTTACGGTCGAAGGTCCTTGCGTGGTGAGCGTGAAGGTTGTAGAAAGAGCCACGAGCGAATATCGGGTAGACTATTCCGTCGTGGGTTCCGGGAAGATCAAAGCCACGATTGACGGCGCTGATTTTGAATCGGGCCAAACGGTAGGGCATGGTAAAACACTTTTGATAGATGCTAAGCCCGGGGAAGGCTACTTGCTGAAGAGCGTGACCGTAAATGGAACGCCCATTCAGCTCGGTCTCTACAACACCCTAAGTATCCAGGTCGATAAGGCAATGGAGATTGAAGTCACATTTGCAGAGATTGAAAAACGTTTCTGTATCGTTCGCATCGTCCAGAACGACAATGTAGAAGTAAAACTGAACGATGAACTCAGCGAAATCTTTAACGGCAGTTCCATTCAGGAAGGGTCTACCGTTACTGTAAAAGCTGTTCCGGCTGGAGGTTATGAGCTGATAGGGATTTATGTGAACAATGAGTTGCTTGAGGGCACAGAATTTATAATT
>WFLX010039428.1_pt1 | contig 14119 bp, 5 predicted proteins | sample 4967041 | NCBI WGS metagenome assembly WFLX01 (sample SAMN12857096, study PRJNA449069) | gut metagenome | isolation source: stool from male and female vole | host: Microtus ochrogaster | place: USA:Florida | collected 2017
CGAGCCCATCATTATAATACAGTATCTTTGCGCTACCCCTCTCTTTGCTACTGCGAAAAGTGAATAGATGTGGTTCCGTGACCACATCTCCCCATTCGGAAGCACCAATCAGCTGAGTGTTTACACGGGTATATTCATTAGATCCTATGATACGATTCTCAGTCTCATTAATGTCTGGCAAGAGTTAAGTAGGCTGAATAATTTCCAGCCCAAAATCCTGATTTACGGGCTAGACAATATAAACGGATATATCATTCTTCGTATCTATANCTGTCTGTTGGCTGTTATGATACAATGTCTTGAATGTAACATTTCGTTTAAAGAATCCGGTATATCTCAAACCTCTTACTATATTCACGCGCCCGTCTATCACCACTGAATTTCCCGGTGCATATTGCTGCAGCGCATCGCGCAGCGAATAGGAGGGATTGGAAGTTGTTGATGCCTTGTAATAATCCTCCACCCCCGAATTTACGTCGAAAGCCACCACATTCACAGGCATGTTGGCATTAGGGGTAAAGCGATTCGTAGCCCAGAAGCCTAACAACTGTTCATCAAGCAATTCAAGGAATTTTATCGTCAGTAGATTGCGGTACTTGTTCGAAATGTCCGACCGTTTATAAGTTATGCTTATATCCTCAATCTTCCATTCCAATTCATCATAGCAACGCTCATTCGCTTCCCGAGCTTTCTGCACAACACGTTCAACCCTTCCCTCGAAGCAAGTGCCCCGAAGAAGAGTCTCCAACTTGCGCCGTAGTTCTGGATCAAGAGCATTAGCGCAGCAATCGTTAAATCGCTCGTAAGGCGTGTCCTTTTGATTTCCGAGTCCATCTACCGGAGTTGCTTTTTCATTATTATCTTTGAAGTAGTTCACGTGATTTCCTTCACGTCCATACTCAAAAGGAGTATAGTAATCCGCAACTTTCTGATTTATCGAACCTGCATGACTACTCATTCCAAACACTCCAAACTCTCGTATTAGGAAGGCATTGACATGNCGTTGAATCACCTGAGCACTCGACAAGTCAGTGTCAGGAGTGTTCACTTTGCGAGAAATGATATTCTCCTCCGGGTTAATTTGTGTTCTTAAGCCCACTGCATCGGAGCCGCATAAGGTTATAGCCACACTCTTGATAAAGTTGTTTCGACCACTACGCCCGGCACGCTGCTTATAGTTTGAAGGCTGCGGAGGCACACTACTCATCATGACCAACTCAAGGTCACCAAGATCCACACCCATCTCCATGGTGGTGGAACAAGCCAGAATATTTAGCAGATGTTTCTTAAAGTCACGCTGAACTTGTCTCGAAATCATTTTATCCACCTGAGCCGTGTGTTCAGCTTGAATAAAGATTTCCGGAGTCAGGTGTATATTGTTCAGACGCTCTGCAAAAACTCCATCTTCACCCCATAAACTATTCTGCCAAAGTAAACTTCTGTTCTCTGAAGCCCATTGTGCAAGTTCTGTTTCATCACTAACAGGAATATATGGAGTCCATTCTCCCATTTTATCAGGAACAACCCTAATAATGTGGGACCTATTCTTAAGATAAGGAGAATAATCCTTAAACCATACGTTAATTGGGCGAAGTCTTTTTGCCGACAGTTCCGACCCGTTTGTATTGGTGTCACAAAGAGCGACCCTGTCAAACAATTTAAATGATAGATTTACCACGTTCAGACGCCAAGGGACCAGATCTTCATTAGATGTGTCGTCACGATCTTTCACATGACAACCTTTCTCCTGACTATACTGGGTTGCATGCTCAAGAATTTTATATTTTTCTGTGAGATTTTCCCACAATGCATCAATCACCCCTTGAATTAAGTCTGCCTCATTACGCAAGGCATCCCGTTTAGAGCCATACANTCCGTCATCAACAAGCAGTTGGGAAATATATTGAACAACTCTTGAGGGCATCTTCGCCGTTACGGTTGGCTTATGAACAGTTCTACGTCTCTGCCTCTGAGTCGAGAATCTTATACAAGACTTTATATCAAGAGGGTCATCATCTCTCAGACGCAGGAAGATTGACTCGTTACTTCGCACGTTATAATCCAGAAAAACCTGCAAAAGATTATGCCAATCCTCTTTCTCAATTCTATTCTTGGAATCCTTGATCAGTTTGTTAAACTCGATGACAGCCTCCGGAAGTTCATCGGTCAGACTATCTTGAATTTGTGGATATGATGTCGTGAACAGACCCATTGTTTCCGGAGAGGCACTATGGAGAGGACGCTTCCCAAGAAACTCCACCATGATCGACTGAATATATCTGTGCTTGATTTTATCAGTGGCATTCCCATCTATATCCAGTTCCTCGCTATTCGCTGTACGCTTTGCAAACTGACGGGCAAACATGTCAGAAATAGGGTCGTCGGATAACAACTCAGTTATTTCTGCCCATGTCAATTCTCCACCCTGAATACTTTCAAGACGATCAATATCCTCATAAATCTCATTTACCCTATTCCTGTCTTTTCGAGGGTTAAGGAGAGTCAGCTCATTTTCGAGAGCCTTTATTTGATTATCTATGCCATAACCCATTTGAGCTTTTTGATTTAGGGCATGGAAAATCCGGCTATAGACCCACATTCTTTCCTGTTCGAGATTCTGACCAAGCGATCCTCGGGCGGCTCCTTGGCGACTATCGACAAAACTTATATACTGCTGGCCTCTGTGGAGAAGACCTTCTTGGCTATCGGCTTCTGCCAGCTGATCAAGAATCTCAGGCGCGATAATACGAGAAATCAGGTCGGCAGAAAATCTGAATTTCTGCAGTTTCTTCCCATCTTCTTCCTCGATAGAATCATCTTTATCTCCGTCACCAATGGTCTTCGTAAGTTTTGTGCTGCAATGGGGACAACGATTCTGAGTGTTGGCAATTACTCGCCATTCTCCATCGCTATTCATTGATCCGGGAGCTTCCAAAAACTTATCACCGATAATTTTGAATCCACAGTTATTATCCCCCGGCTGAAGCTTCTTGTCAGTCACGGCAAAGATAAACTTATCTGACTGCTCTTCCTCTTCAGGTTCAAGTTCGAACATATCCGAATCATCCATTAGGATAGGGCCGTAAGAACTATCCCTGCGATTGATTTGGGCGATGGCAACATATTCACCGCAATGCTTGCAACGGCTTAACTCAATAAGGGGAGCATCCTGAGGGCGGTCATCCGTTGGTTTCTCAGTATATATCTTGAAACTTCCACCTTCCAGTTCAGATAATTTAACGAATAATCCATTATTAGGAACACGGAAGAAAAAGTGTACCTTTACTTTCAAATCTGTTTTCTCGGGAAGACGATCGCATATTTCATCCAAACGATGCAGCATCTCTTCAATGGAGGATTCCTTGGGGAAAAGCTCATCGAGCCTAATGTATCCATTAGGCGCATTAACAATCTTCTTCCAGATTTCCTGATCTTCATTATCCGGAATTGTCTCCAAACCTTTCCTTTGTCCTCCTATCACTTCAATCTGATTAAGCGGTAAGCCTGTTAGGTCAGAAATGAATTTCCGCAGTTCTTCGATCATCTTCAGTCGCTCTTCCTCAGTCTTGGCATTACCAAGAGTTGCCGATGAAGTGGCAAATCGGATTTCTGATGCCGTGAGGTCGAATGCAAGAAGCAANCGACGNAGCAGCATNGCCATCTCAGCNGCTCCCGCTCCNGTNTATGTGTGNGTCTCATCNATNACCATCCACCTTAGGGATTTGGNCGCAATTAATGAAGANTCTTTAGTGCGAAGCAATATATACTCCAACATTGTAGGGTTGGTGAGAAGTATTTCAGCCGGATGTTTTCGCAGTTCGTCGCGAGTGGCTATGCAATGCTTATAATTATGCTCGATTATATGGCCATCCTTATCTCTCACGATACCACGGATCATGTCGATTTTTCTCCTTACGCTCTCATCATACTCCGAGTGCTCGTCAGGCTTCGGTTCCTTTTCAGGCAAATCTCCATTGTAAACACAATATCGTAAATCGCTCCCGGCCAGGAGTTCCTCCAGTCGATCTTTCTGATCCTCCATAAGTGCATTTAGCGGATATAGGAATATCGCTTCTGTCACTTCTCTCTGGGGTTGNTTCTTCAGGTCATGTACCAAAGGGAGCATGAAACATTCGGTTTTACCTGAGCCTGTACCCGTAGTGACGACAAATGACTTATATTTGCCATCGTCAGTTTTTGCTTCCAGAACAGTGTTCCAGCATTGATATTGGTGTTCGTAAGGAGCAAATGATTTGGTCCAAAGACCACCCACAATCTTCTCTGCCTCACTTCTCGGAACGCTGTGCACTGCCTTATATCTGTTTAAGCACTCCACCATTGGAACGGCATTGTCCGGAGCGAATAGCCTTGAAATCAGATTGCGTATCTGTTTTGCATAGTCACGCTGACTTTCATTTCCGGATTCTCCACACCACAAAGTGGCAAGAGTACGTTCCGCGCGTTCCTTGCACGAAATATATAGTTCACTGAATTTAAGTTTCTGTTGTGCCATATCTATTTCGTTATTGTCTTTGTCATTTCGTGAAACTTTGTGGCGCTAAGATCATAGTCTTTGATAAACTTAACCATAGCAGTATGTCTGACAGCCGGCGTGTCGCCCATCTTTCCAAGAATCATTTTCAATGCTGTCTTCCCCACATTGTCAGTAGTGGAGAAGTCATTGAAATTCCAATAATCTTCTGTGAAAATTTCCAATCGCCTACGCTCGTAATCATTGATTGCCTTTGGAGTCCTAAGAAAGAAATCAATCACCTTATCACGCAGGTGTAAAGGAACCTTCTCCCATTGCTGTCTGGCTAAAAGCATCCAGTCGAAATGAAACTCGAATGCCATCTGCCATAATGCAGCCATTGTCTTTTCATCCAGTTTATTCTCTTCTGCAAGAGGGATAAAGAGTTCTTCAATCAGTCGTTCCTCCCTGACTCCTTTTTTCAATTCCTTGAAAACAAAGAAATAAGTCCGGTATTTAACAGCCAAATGAAATGCTTCTGTCAGGGGGAGCCCTTTGACTTTGGCGAATGGACTTGATTTAGGAAACTTTGGTTCTCCATAATGACGAGGGTATAAATCTCTATATACCGGCAATTGGATACCTCCTGAAACAGGGGTCAACTTTGAGGGTGTTTGAGGATTGAAAACATACAGGGTGATGTCTCCAATTTTTACTGTCCCCTTGGTTACGGTATCTCCCAGTCCTTGATCCGGAGCATTATAATAAGCCTCTTTCATTTCTTCACCGGAAATGACATGGATTCCGTTTCTATCAAGTGTTTTGACCATGAACTTATCACAATTAAGGAAAGGAATCAGTACTTCTTCACTAAGAGGAATGCGTTCCATCAGCTTATTGTCAATCCAAATCTCATGCCCCTCTATCGGGGAGAAAACCGGAATAATAATTTTGCTGAACTCGTCTCTTCTGACAATCTCAACAATAAGGTCATCAGTGAGAACAGGCACAGTTTTCCCATCAAACAAACGAATGCTCTTATTAGAAAAATCTCGCTTCAATGGAGACCCATCGTCAGAGTAAGGAACATACCAAACTTTTAACATTCTTACCCTTCCCTGTATGGTGATTAAAAGTTCTATAACTCCTTCCTTCAAGTACTCAAAACCTTCCACCACCTTATTCGCCTGTCGAGCGGCAATCCTCTCAGGTTTCACTATTTCAATAGCTTCGGAATCATCCGCATATTTATGAATCTCCAGATCCTTCAGTCCAAATAGTAAAGGTAGCCTCTCTTCTTCCCAATCTGATTCCGGGGTTTGTCGGAATAAATGTTTTACTGTTCCATTTTCTCCGTATGCGATTACATCCTCATATCTTCGGATCACTATCTCGTATCCTCCCGACCTATTATAGAGTCGTTTCTCAACTCCGAATTTGTCGCGTATAAGCACACTATCGTAAATATGAGTCCAGCAATATGGCTCACTCTCACGTGGCTCATTCTCNAAGTCAGAAAAGAGATAAANNGGTTTTTCAATCACCTTTGCATCAGGAGGAGCAATCACCTTACACGACTTATTGTAAACTACCGCAGTTGCTCCATTCCTTCGGACAGAACTCCATTCTGATACTCGATGAGCAATACGGTAAACCTGCATGAACTCAGGGAAATCTGCATTAGCCGCTACCGGACGAACCTCCGTGGTATTGTCTATTCTTGTCGCCTGCACATAAACCTCTACCGAAGTAAAATAGCGGTTTGGAATACTATCAGACACAGCCGCATCCTTGTTGCCCCATGCAAGGAAACCATTCTCATCATTACCGGTATTTGAATAAGTGAGAATAGGGGTTCCAAAATCAGCAGGTTTTATAATCTCTCCATCGCAAGAAAATTGAAGAGCAATGTTTATACGCGAAATTTCCCATGGCTTCTCAAAACCCCAGCTTTCCAATCGGTCGTAACTCAAGTATTGCCGTTGACCTGACAATCCTCTCTCCGGACGGAGACCAAGTTTGAGACGCCGACTCATGGTCTCATAAAAATCGGCATAATTGATAATCCATTCACATGCGAATTTGTCGCGCAATGCACGTTTATTGGCGCTTCGTAATAACCTAACCAGCCCATATATAGAACTTGACTTATCATCTATATCACTTTCCGCAAATGGCAGGCGACCATTGATTATTTCTTGTATAAAGTAGAACAAGCTTCCTTCATTTTCAATGGATTGCGCGAAGGCTATGGCTCTCCCTCCGGCAGCCGATAGAGTCAGCTCCTCGCCGTGGTAAAGGCGGCATAGCTGCTCCAATAACTTATCTTCCGGATGGCCGCATTCTAATTTAGCTGCCAGACCACCGAGGATATACATGGAATAGACCCATTCCTTACCTCTGTCGGAACTATACACCCATTGATTGAATTCTCTGAATCCGCACCCTTTCCATACAGCTTCCGCATTAAACCATGGAAGTTCACCATTGATACTTGAATTGATGTCATACTCTCGTTTATACCATTCGGCCACATATATCATCACCAACGGATAGCAATCGGGAGTGCGGTCAAGGTCAATGAAACTCCGCAGTTGGCGGAATTCATCTCCTGTCAGCTTTAAAGTCCAAACAAAGGGTGCACTCAATGACAGAAATTCCGATCTAATCTCTTCTATTGTTCTCATTTCTGTCATTCTTGTTAATGATGTATTTGGAATTTATATATGATTTTAATTTCTCAAGACTCATCTCTTCTCCTTTCAGTCTATGAATCATGGCATGACAATTCGGACAAAGAGGTACCAAGTCTTTTGCAGGATCAACCGTATGTTCCTCTGATGTCTGAGAGATAGGAAAAAGATGATGAACTTCAATGAAGTCAATTCCCAAGTCTCCATATTTCTCACTGAAATCAAGACCGCATCCTTTGCATCGCCAGCCCTGAATCTCGATGCATTGCTTGCGCAACTCTCTATTCCTCTCATGCTTTGTCAAATGCAGTTCGACCACTTCTCCTTCTGTTAAAAATTCAAGTTCAGGTTTCTTGCGATCTTCTTCAAAGATGGTTTGATTGCCTTTTACTTTTGGGCGACGTAGATAACTCTCATAGAGGTGAAGCACATCTGTATAAGTTACCGGTTCTCTTTGGGAATTTATTGATTTAAGATTGGAATCTGTCTTAATCTTATTCCAGAGTCTATGAACTTCCTCGGGATTAGTGAGACCGTATAAGGTATCAAATTGATCATCTATTTTTTCGCGCACGAAATATGGTAATCCATGTTCACATACGTTTAAAACTTCACGTCTGCGTGCAGAGTCACGGACGGCTCCTTCTTCAAGCCACCTCTCAAAACCATGTTTTATTTCACTTAGCGATTGATTCATTTCGATGCGTCAATTTACTGATTTACTACCCACTTTCCTCCAAAAGATCCGCCCTCTCTTTTAATGATATTGGCTTTACTTAGAAAGTCAAGGTCTCGAAGTATGGTACGTTTTGAGACATTCAATTTCTCTGCAATTTCTTCAGTCGTAACTGAACCATTCGATTTCAATATTTCCAATACAGAGTCTCTTCTCTTGTCAGTCTTGGTGACATTTTCCGGGCTGTTGGTGACATCCTCCTCATCCTTGGTGACATTTTCCGAAGTGTTAGTGACATTCTTTGTATCGTTGGTGACATTTTCCAGACTGTTGGTGACATTTTCCAGACTGTTGGTGACATTTTCCAGACTGTTGGTGACATTCTCAGCAGCTGTTAATGGCAACGTAAGCCACACCTCGTTGACATCATCTTCCTGATGGATATCGGGCGAACCATAGCCCAGCGTTTTCCATACTTTCATAATCTTCTGGAATCCGGACCCAATATTGTCGCCGAAACCTATCATACGTAGCATCTTCTGAATGGTGCTATTCCGGGCCTGAGTGTAGTCGCCGTTATATATCCGTTCGGAAGGTATGCGGAGAGTGCCGGGATTGCGCATCACAATTCGGTCGGTTCTGCGGTCGATACGCAAGACTCCACCAAGAAGNTANTCGCAATANGTAATGNNNTTNATNAAGGCTTCTCTGACTGCCTCATGAAGCTGACCTCCATCNNGACGAATNACNCCATTGAGTTTNCCCTCCGAAGGCAGNGTNAAAAGNAGTTTCCTNAGNGTAAGAATCAGAAAATTATACAGATTGTCTTCCCATCTGCCGTCGTCGGTCAGTCTGTCGTTCCATTTCTTGCTGTCTCCCGGTTCGATATCAATAAGATCAAGATAGTCAACTCTAAAGTTGGGGAAATTTTTATGTATGTGCTGGCTTTGTCCGAACATAAGGAGTCCTGCCATAGTCAGACCTTCAGTTCCGGTTTTCCGATTGATGTCGTAACCACCCATTTTAATTAGGAAGTCCCGGTCAGCAAGATCCACATATGCGTGACCCGGATTCTCTGTTTTGAAAGCCTGTCGGTATTTACGCAAGGTCTCGGCATCTATGTCGTCCATCCCGTAATATTCAATAATTTGAGAGTCTACGTCGTCTGAACTGTCTCGCAGAAGCAGAGCCAGTTCTTCCTTATTTACTCTCCGATCGCCCTCATGTCCTCGTTTAAAGGTGCCTCTTTCCAGTTTCTGATTGATAAATATCGGTTTCTGGCGATAATCAGCCTCCGGGACATTGATATAGATCACATCTTTTCCGTCTATCTCCACTATGCGGACATCACTGTCGACCAGGACACTCCGATTGATTTTCTGGGGATTGTTGAGCATATTGAAGAAGTCTGTGACTACCTTATTGGCATCAGCCACTCCATTTATTTCAAATTTATCCGACAGAGGCTTCTCTTTATGCTCGACAACTCCGAGCAATATTACGCCTCCCCTGGTATTTGCGAATGCCGAGACCGTCTCCCACACTGATTCCGGAAGAGTATCTTTACATTTCTTCATTTCCAGAGTCCGGTTCTCGCCTTGAACAAGAAGCTCCTTTATAAATTGCTCTGTTATCTTCATTGATATCGCGTATTATTAAATCGTATTTGATTTCCACTTTGTTGGTGACATTTCCCGGGCTGTTGGTGACATTTCAATGATTCGACTTGCTCCGAAACGCTAGTTTTCCAATATCAAAAGTGAGGTTATTTTTTCAAATATTCCACGGATGATGGTTCTATTTCAAAGAATGGAAAACTGGTTATACTGGGAACTAATCCAACCCAATAATTCCCATTATCCAAGATATCGAGGATTACTGCCTCTTTCCCGATATAATTCATCAGATTGTTCTTCGGTCGTAATATTGGCGTGCCAATAATTTTTACCCTGTCTCTTACTCTAAGTTTCGTATCTTCGTACGAAACCGGCAAATCAATGTTGTTATGAAATTCCTCTGGAAAACTGTTTAGGAAGTTTCCAAATAGTGTTTAACATCACTAATCAGAAACTCTGCAGGAACTGCTTGACCTTTCGTTTTCAAATAGAGACTTGCAGACTCTGCTAAATCCCTTAGATTTGCAAGGTTTAAAGTTGTTGTTTTTCTCATCTCATTCTATTTTTTATTCCATTGGTTTTATCATCTTTTCGATGAAATCTATTTCAGGCTTTGCTAGCTCGTACTTCTTGTAAAGCTGCTGATCAATTTCTTCAATTGATTTACTCCAGTCAATATCACTATTCTCAGTGAAGTCCTGCATTGGAACAAAACGGAACTTATCCCTGACGATATTTTGAGTTAAGAGTATCGATCCTAATAGAAAGCGAACAAACTGAGTTTTCATATATGACTTGAGATTGTCAGCCTCATTTTTAGAGTCGAAAACGTCAAGTAAAAGATATGATTCAGTGCATATTGTTCCTGGCTCTAAAACTTCAAGCCTTGAAACTATTCGTTTACGACCTTCCTTGTCTGTCTGACCAGCGTGCTCCGCAGAGGCTTTGGACATAATGACTTTCCATTTTGGTGCTAAATGCAAATTTTGAGGAACTTCAGATTCTGCGAGATAAGAAATGCCATCTGACCCAAAAAGTCTTATATCTCGACCCGGCTTCGCCGGGAAACCTTTGTCGAAGCTCCTTATCCCAAAAGGTTTACNCGNGTAAACCTTTTGGGATAAGGAGGGAGATGAGGTTTGAGGCATCACTTTCTTTATTATTTCTATTGTTTTAGGCTCTCGGATAAAAGTGTCAAACGAATTAAGGTAACGATGCGCTGTTATTCGGGAATCATTTGAGACGCTTATTGTTTTACACTTGTCATCAGCGTTTCTATCCCATAGAAAATAGCATACTCCTCCAGCTATATCTACGGTAGGAAATACTTCACGTGAATTTTGAAAGTCAACAAGGACCCTGATACGAGTATCGTTTAACATATCCTGTCTGAAATCATCAAGCCCTCGTCCCCCTGTATACCATTTCGCAGGCATAATCATACTAATAAAAGTTGGACTTAACTTTTTTGCACTACCAACAAATGAATTATATACCGGGATAGCACTTGAACCAGTTCCTCCACCATCCATAATTTGATAGGGGGGATTACCCACGATGCCATCAAACTTTATCATACCAGAAAATATATTTCTATCGAGTTTAATTTTTGATTTTGGATTAACTCTCTCCCACCACAGAGGATTTTTTATATCTTTTGCAAAGATTTCCTGTCCACTCTGTGGCATACCTTTGGATTTCTCTAACTGGAGAAGTTTTACCATATCCACTTCTTCAATCTGATCCTCGGGAAATTTTTCGCGTTCTTTCGTNTTCTTGACAAGTGCCCGAGCAGGAACTTTCCAGTAGGGACACACGGCGTTCACCTGAATCTCGCTACCATCGTCATGGCGACGGAANCCNACNANNGTNCGNCGAGTGATGGCACGCGCCATTGGAGTTTTGCAGACCACGAAGATATTGTCATGCAGGATAGAATCCCATATAACCTTGTCGTCTCGTTCTGCTTTATCAATCAGACCATAACGCACATATTCTGTCTTCCAAAGTCTATAGAGTGAATATGTCAGATAAAGAGGATAGAGGCCTGTCTTGGAATTTATCTCCAAAAGGCGAGCATCATAGTTGCCAAAGACATCAGCAGTTACCTGTCCTTGATCAACAAACCGCGGACACCTGTATTCTATCTCATTACCATTGTCATCCTTACGGATCTCAACATTTGGCTGAGAGAAATCCTCATTGAAAAAGGACCATCCACCCAACGTATCTGATATATGCATGTTAACCACGCGCCACGGAGTAAGCACAGTTTCTTTATCCGGGTTATGGAAATAACTGAAAACGGTTGCTATCCGGTCGATACGTTCTTCCACATCCATCCGGTCGGCTGCACGTGTGAGCGAGCGGATTCTCTTGGCAGCCTCTCTGAAAATAACGGGATCATAACTGTCGCGGATGGCATCGAAATCCTCCTTCGTAATACCTGCCGGCATAAACTCATCCCACGATGGNTGATCNACCAAGGTCGTGAAGTTGGATATNGANAATTCAGTATCCTCCTGNCCATCGGCAATTTCAGCACCATATACAAGNAGAGGAATACGGATGGANAGNCCNCNNAGCACGGAGATNCGAGCTTTCTTNTGTTCTCTTTCGGCACGTTTCTTCTCCAACGCCTCCTTTTGCTCAGGAGTAAGTTCTTTACCTTGTTTTTTAGCTTTTTCTGCCTTCTTGGCTGTGGNTTTCNCCTCATCGNTCATGNGTTTATAGCNTNCATCAATAGTATCAGGTTTGGGAAGANTGGGAGTTGTCNNGATTTTCCCACNGATTCTGTCTAAAGCTGCAAGAGCAGCCTCTCCAAGATGAACTAAGGTATCAGAGGAGTATAGGCTATTATCGGCATATCCGCTTTGTACGGCACGAGCAACATACACATCTTTAAGCTGTGCAAAAAGTCTGGATGGTTCGTATGGAACCATACCACCTTCCTCAAGGGATATAACCGGACAGAATTTGAGAAATTCTCCAAGTTCTTCCTCTTCTTCTTCCTGTGTGCCCTTTACAAATGCCATCGACCCCGACCCTTTAGCTCGAACTGCCATCTTAGCCGTTTCCGCCACCACTCGTAATGCGCGGGATGGAGCAAAGTCGAACACATAACATTCACGTTTCTGCTCACCGTCAAGCACAGCGTGAGTCTGGACACGGAATATTGTCTGCATGTAAGTGGCAGCCGTAGTCATCTCAGAGCCTTTGAGGTAGAAGACGGCAGTCCATTGAGGCACACTTACACCTGTGGTGAGTTTACCGCATGAGAGCGTGATGGTGTAATCGTTATTTTTTATCGCATCCTCGACTTCCTGCAGGGCTTTTCCGTTGGGGTCTTCAATATTGCCGTCGCCGGCTACATTCACGACTTTAAAATTCTCAAATATTGGATGCTTTTTCAGCAGACGTTCCAATGCAGCCGCTTCCTTTACGCCGGGAACAATCCAGAATGTATGTTTAAACTTATTCCGGAACTCTTCGGTAGAAAAGGGATAATTGCTCTTATCTTCCTCCTTGACCAGCATACTTAGGAAATCATCCACCGCTTTTTCATGAATAAAGTCCCCGATCTTGGCATTGGATGGCATCCTCTCTCCATCTTTTTTTATCTCTCCGGTCCAANTTCTNANANANTCGTTAAANTTAAAGTCGGAGGTGTCCACATCNTCATTATTATGCATCACTTTCGATAAATCAAAAGTAAACAGATTCATGTGCGGAAGGTCTGCGTATGGATTGGGGTCTCCACAGTGTTCTTCATCCCATTGAGCCTTGGCACGCTGCTCCTTTACATAGTCCCAGGTGTAGATTTCTTCATCCTTGAAATCATCATACAGGTTAAATGGTGTGCCTGACAGGGAGAGCATCACCGTGTTCTCCTTCTTTAAACGGTCTATCACATTTTGACCTCTAAGCGTTTTGGTACCTTCGTGAGCCTCGTCCACTACAACCATGTCCCAATCATAGTTCATGATGTCTCGCTTCAATGGATCATCGTTTCCACCACCAACGAGTTTTGACAGACGCAGGAATTGCATTGATACGAAAAACACTAACCGTTTCCCTTTTTTCACACCCCTGATAAGAGAATAGAAATCTCCTTCGGAATCCTTGTCTTCAAGGTTGCGGGAACCGTAAGAATAAGTGTCAAGTTGATTGTAGAAAATTTTATTGAAGTCATCTCTCCAACCCTTATNTACAANCGGACGGTGNGTTACAATCAGCACGGTNTTTACCAAGNGANGATTGGGCTTCTTNGCATCCTTCTCANCNAATTGTCGNGNTACTTCTAAAGCACTCAGCGTTTTTCCGAAACGCATCTTTGCATTCCAGAGAAATTTCTTCCCCTTTTTAGTGGAAAATCTATCGATTGCCGATTCTATTGCATCTTTTTGTTCGGGTCGGAATTCGATGGGTTTCCTCCCTGGCTCCGGTTTGCTTTCAATAGTCCGCTTGCCCTTGATTGCAGCATCGATAGCCGTTTTTACCTGCGACAACGTGACCGGCATCCACAAGTCTATCTTTTTCTCCTTGTCTTTCAGATATTTTGGCTCGTATCCGGAATCCGAAAGTATATCTATGATGGTTCTTGCCTTGAAGCAATCGGTTCCCGTAACCGTGGAATAAGTGGTCGGCTCAGCAAGTAGGATTT
>WFLX010009171.1_pt1 | contig 14118 bp, 14 predicted proteins | sample 4967041 | NCBI WGS metagenome assembly WFLX01 (sample SAMN12857096, study PRJNA449069) | gut metagenome | isolation source: stool from male and female vole | host: Microtus ochrogaster | place: USA:Florida | collected 2017
TGTCGACCATTTTTGAGAGCATCTCGTTGTCGAGAATGCCATCGGGCAGGTAGCTTGCTACCCCGGCTATACGGGCATGGAGCATTTTTTGTCGGTTGGGTTAGGATAGGAATTTTTTAGATGGCTTCGGCCTTTTCGATTACAATGTGGCCGCGATAGAAGCCGCATTCGCCACACACGGTGTGGTAGATGTGCCAGGCGCCGCAGTTAGGGCAAACGGCGATGGTGGGCATTTGAGCTTTGTCGTGGGTGCGACGTTTGGCGGTGCGGGTTTTGGATTGTCTGCGTTTAGGATGTGCCATTGTTTTTTATGAGTTTAGTCGTTAATTTTTATTGTCGGGATTTGCTAATCTTCGGATGAGGTGTCGGCATCGTCGATGCCGCTGATGAGTTCGTTTTCAAGGTCGGCATCTTCGTCGGACGCGTTGGCCACCCCATATTTCTTGTTCAGGGCGCTCATTGCGCGGTTGCATTTGCCCTGGGGGTGAACATGGCGCGGAGGAATCGCCAGGACCGCAGTGTCGTAAATCATGTAGGCNACGTTGAGGTAATTGTCTGACTCGGGCAGAATCAGCAGGGTGTCGGAGTCNTCGTTATACTCGTCGCCATATTTTACGGTGAGNTCATAGGTGGCATCAATCGGGAGCTCGAGGTCGTCGAGGCAGCGGTCGCAGGCAACGGTCAGGGGACCTGCAACGTTGAAATGAAGCTGATATGCATCGCCACGGTGGTCAACGGTAAGGTCGACATGGAGGTCGGCATTACGGACATCGGTGTTCTCCATGTTGGTGAAGAACTGCTTCGACAATTGGTACTCAAAGTTGTGTTTACCTTCGGGTAAGCTTTTGAGCATCAGCTTGTAGTCGGTGAATTTTCCCATTGATGACTGATGGTTTATTGCTTGTAAAACTGCGCAAAGTTACAAAAAAAAGTTGAGATTATAAAATTTAATCTCAACTTTTTTGGTATTATGGATTTTAAGTTCAGGCAAGGAAGCCGAGGAGCACACCGGCGGCAACTGCCGAGCCGATAACGCCCGCAACGTTGGGGCCCATGGCGTGCATGAGCAGGTAGTTGGAGGGGTCGTATTCCAGGCCGATGTTGTTGGAGATGCGGGCCGACATGGGCACTGCGCTGACGCCGGCATTGCCGATAAGGGGATTGATTTTCTTGTCTTTGGGGAGGATGAGGTTGAAAATCTTAACGAAGAGCACGCCGCTGGTCGAGGCAATGATGAAGGCCATGAAGCCGAGGGCGAAGATGCCGATGGTTTCAACATTGAGGAACTGCGANGCCTGGGTGGAGGCGCCGACGGTCATGCCCAGCAGNATGGTTACTATGTCGGTGAGGGCGTTTGAGGCGGTCTTTGCCAGACGGTCGGTTACGCCGCATTCGCGCAGGAGGTTGCCGAAGAAGAGCATGCCGAGCAGGGGCAGGGCCGTGGGAACCACAAAGCAGGTGAGCAGCAGCCCGACAATGGGGAAGATGATTTTTTCGTTCTGCGACACTTTGCGCGCGGGTTTCATACGGATAAGACGCTCTTTTTTAGTGGTGAGCAGGCGCATGATGGGCGGCTGAATAACCGGAACGAGGGCCATGTAGGAGTATGCGCTGACGGCGATGGCGCCCATGAGGTTGGGGGCGAGCTTCGACGAGAGGAAGATTGCCGTGGGGCCGTCGGCNCCGCCGATNATNGCNATNGCNCCGGCCTGNTCGGGNGCAAANCCNAGCAGNAGGGCNACNATGTAGGCGCCGAAAATGCCGAATTGAGCGGCGGCGCCGACAAGCATAAGCTTCGGATTGGCAATTAGGGCGGTGAAGTCGGTCATTGCTCCGATTCCGAGGAAAATCAGCGGCGGGTACCAGCCGGCGTTAACACCGTTGTAGAGTATATTGAGCACTGAGTGTTCTTCGTAAATGCCGATTTCAAGGCCGGCGGCGGTGTCGAANGGAATATTGCCGATCAACATGCCGAAGCCGATGGGCACTAAGAGCATGGGCTCAAAGTTCTTTTTGATGGCGAGGGTTATGAAGAAGATGCCGATGGCAATCATCAGCAGGTTCNCCCAAGTGCAGTTGTAGANNCCGGTCAGATGCCAGANCTGCNNCAGGTTACCGAGAAGAAANTCGGAAAAGTCCATGACTGCGGGGTTATGCGAGGGTTATGAGAGTGTNGCCTTCGAGAACGGAGTCGCCCTGTTTAACGTTGATGGATGCTACGCGTCCGTCGCGTCCGGCGGGAATAGCGTTTTCCATTTTCATAGCTTCGAGAATAACAACGGTGTCGGAGGCTTTAACCGTGTCGCCAACCTTGCAGTTGATGGAGAGTACGGTGCCGGGCAGCGGGGCAACCACCTTAGCGCCGCCGGNTGCGGGGGCTGCTGCGGGGGCNGGAGCGGCNGATGTGGCTGCAGCGGCGGGAGCGGCAGCGGGTTTGCCGGCAGTTGCCGGAAGGGTAACGTTATATTCAACGCCGTTGACCGAAACTTTGGCCTGGTTGCCGTCGATAGCGATTATTTCTACGGCGAAGTCTTTGCCGTTGATTGAGTAGTTTTGCATAATGTTATTTAGGAGTCGTTATTTTAAAACCGGGGTTTCGCTCATGTTTTTGGCGTTCCATGCGGAGTTGGGGTTCTGGACCAGGGTTATGCGGCCGGAGCCGGATGAGCCGTGGAGGTAATCGTTGAGGGCCATAGCGATAACTGCTGCGATTTCAGCGTCGGCGTCGGCCGGAGCCTCAGCTGCGGGGGCTGCTGCGGGTTCGGCGGGTTTGGCCGATTCAGCAATGCGTTTGCTTATAAATGAAATCAGCATGAAGCAGAGGCAGAGCAACAGAAGAGCGGCAAATACGATTGACATTGCCATCAGGGCCATGGCGAAGCCATCTTTGTCCATCTCCTCAAACATTTTGATTTTCATGTTCGGGCCCTTGACGTCGTTGTGGGAGCCGGGAGTGGTTTTTTCGAGGTTGCGCACCTGCCAGTTCTCGGCGGCGTCGGGGGTGCGGGCATAGCTCTGGTTAACGAGCAGCGAGGCTGGAACGGTTACCGAGTCGATGAGGTTGATTCCGTCAGCATCGTATATGGCAATGAAGTTGTCGCGCCCCGGGGTGAGGGTGAAGTTCAGGTGGAATGTGCCCTGATTGTCGTCGCCATCGGCAAAGAAAACAACTTGCTGTCCTTTGCCGACGTTGGTTTTTTCGTCGCCGCGCGGAACGTAGTATTTAGTCGGATTGGCAGGGTCGTCGGTAAGATAAATCGAGCTGATTTCAACGGGGGCGTGGGTGGGATTTATAACCTCGATCCATGCCGAGCGCTGGCCGAAGTCGTCAACGATCGACGAATCGTTGGCAATCATGACTTCGTTGATGCGCAGGTTTTTACGACCCTGAGCCTGGGCTGCCGGCACGGTTGCGGCAGCCAGGGCGCAGATGGCGCATACTATAATTGATTTACGCATAAGCCTGAATTATAGGGGAATGTTGCCGTGCTTCTTGGCGGGGTTCTGTACGCGCTTTGTCGAAAGGGTTTCGAGGGCGCGGATAATGCGGAAGCGGGTCGTTGAGGGTTCGATAACGTCGTCGATGTAGCCGTATTTGGCAGCGTTGTAGGGGTTGCAGAAAAGTTTGTTGTATTCGGCTTCTTTTTCTGCGAGAACCGCTTTGGGGTCTTCGGCTGCCTTAGCTTCCTTGGCATAGAGCACTTCAACTGCGCCGGCGCCACCCATAACTGCGATTTCGGCCGAGGGCCACGCATAGTTGATGTCGCCGCGGAGCTGTTTGCACGACATAACGATGTGTGAACCGCCATAGGATTTGCGCAGGGTGATGGTAACCTTGGGTACGGTTGCTTCGCCGTAGGCATAAAGCAGTTTGGCGCCGTGGAGAATAACGCCGTTATATTCCTGGCCGGTGCCGGGCAGGAATCCGGGCACGTCGACGAGCGACACGATGGGGATGTTGAAGGCATCGCAGAAACGGACAAAACGGGCTGCTTTGCGCGAAGCGTTTGAGTCGAGCACGCCGGCAAGATATTTGGGCTGGTTGGCAACGATGCCTACCGATTTGCCGTTGAAGCGGGCAAAACCGATAATTATGTTGCGAGCGTAGTTGCGCTGAATTTCAAGGAATTCGCCATTGTCGACCAGAGCGCCGATTACCTGATACATGTCGTAGGCTTTGTTGGCGGCTTCGGGAATGATGGTGTTGAGCGCCGGGTCAATACGGTCAACCGGGTCGCCGGTTTCAACGCGGGGAGTTTCCTCGAGGTTGTTCTGGGGGATGAACGAGAGGAGCTGTTTGATAATGGTGAGCGCTTCTTCGCCGTTTTCGGTGGCGAAGTGAGCGACGCCCGATTTCGTTGCGTGGACCGAAGCTCCGCCGAGGGCTTCCTGGGTAACGTCTTCGCCGGTTACGGTTTTAACCACTTTGGGGCCGGTCAGGAACATATAGCTGATGCCTTTGGCCATGATAGTGAAGTCGGTGAGGGCCGGAGAGTAAACCGCACCGCCGGCGCAGGGGCCGAGAATTGCAGAAATCTGGGGTATCACGCCCGAAGCCAGGATGTTGCGCTGGAAAATTTCGGCATAGCCGGCCAGGGCGTTGATGCCTTCCTGAATGCGTGCGCCGCCTGAGTCATTGAGGCCGATGATGGGTGCGCCCATGCGCATTGCCATGTCCATAACCTTGCATATTTTCAAAGCCATGGTTTCCGACAGCGAGCCACCGAAAACTGTGAAGTCCTGGGCGAATACATAGACCAGACGGCCGCCGATTGTGCCGCAGCCGGTAACTACACCGTCGCCGGGAAATGATTTTTTCTCCTGGCCGAAGTTGGTGCAACGATGGCGCACGAAAGCGTCGAATTCTTCGAACGAATCGGGGTCGAGAAGTTGGGTTATGCGTTCGCGGGCGGTCATTTTGCCGCGTTCGTGTTGCTTTTCAATGGCTTTTTCGCCGCCACCGAGTTCGGCTTGTGCGCGGAGGGTTTTAAGCTCCTGCACTTTTTCGAGTTGAGTCATATTCAGGGATTTTGGTTTTTGAGTTATCAGGCTTTTGGCTGTTCGCAGAGTTCAATGAGGGTTCCGCAGGTCGATTTGGGATGGAGGAAGGCAATGTCGAGTCCTTCGGCGCCTTTGCGGGGAGCCTTGTCGATTACGCGGCATCCTTTTTCCTGAACTTCATCGAGCGCGTTCTGTACGCCGTCGGTAATATTGAGGGCAATATGTTGAATTCCGCCACGGCCGCCGTTGTTGGCGATGAATTTAGATATGGCGGAGTCTTCGGCGGTTCCTTCAAGAAGTTCGAGCTTGGTCTGGCCGATACGGAAGAATGCGGTGCGCACTTTCTGGTCTGCTACTTCTTCGATGGCGAAGCATTTAACGCCAAGAATGTTTTCGTAGAAAGGAATGGCCTCGTCGAGCGAGGGAACGGCAATGCCGATGTGTTCGATATGGGAGATTTCCATGGGTGATTTGATTTGATATTATATACTTTGCGGCAAAGTTACGAAAAAAAATAGTAATTAGCNATTAGTAATTTGCAATTGNTNGNCGCGTTTATAAAAAAAGAGGCCGGGACTGCTCTTGGTGGCAGTTCCGGCTCCGGTATAGGCGGATGAGAAATTCTCGTTTTGGAGATTAGTCCTGGTTGAGGTTTACGCGCTTGAAGCTGATGCAGGTCAGACCTTTTGCGCTCTGTTCGAGGTATTGGCCAACGGTGAGGTTGCCATCCTTGATGAATTCCTGCTCAACAAGGCAGTTCTCTTTGTAGTATTTGTTGATGCGGCCCTTAACGATATTTTCAATCATTTGCTCGGGGAGGTTGGCAGCTTTCTGTTCGCTGACCTCGGCAATGATTTTGCGAGCCTGTTCGGCCTGTTCGGGGGTAATCCAGCCTTTCGACATGTTGGATTCGATGTGGGCTTCGCTATCAACGTGGGCGGGGTTGATGCCGGCTTTCGAAAGGGCNGCGTTNACTGCTTTCTGAACCTGTTCCTGCTTGGTTTTTTCAATTGCAACCGCTTTTTCGCTTTCGATAATAGCGGCGGGAACTTCGTTGCGGTCGGTGGCAACGGGGTTCATGGAGGCAACCTGCATTGCAACGTCGCGGCCTACCTGATAGTCAACGCCTTCGAGGTTNAAGCCGCAGATGGTGGCCAGCTTGTTGCCCTGGTGGTTATAGGAAGTGGTCGAGGGGGCTTCGATGTATTCGAAAGCGCCGATTTCCATTTTTTCACCGGTTTTGCCAACTTCTTCAACAATGAGGTCGGCAATCGAGCGGCCGTCGAGCTGAAGGGCCTTGAGGTCGTCGATGGATTTGATTTTGTTGGCAACGGCTGCGTCGAGGATTTTGGTTGTCAGAGCAACGAATCCGGCGTTTTTGGCAACGAAGTCGGTTTCGCAGTTCAGAGCAACAACGGCTGCGTAGTTGCCTTCGTTTTTCGAGAGCACGCATCCTTCAGCGGCCTGGCGGTCTTCGCGCTTAGCGGCTACGGCCTGACCTTTTTTGCGAAGGATCTCAACGGCTGCTTCGATGTCGCCGTCGGTTTCGGCGAGGGCTTTTTTGCAGTCCATCAAGCCGGCGCTGGTAAGGTTGCGCAGCTTGGTGATTTCTGCCATAGTTACTGCCATAGTTATTCGGTAGTTTAGGGAGTTTACGGTTTAGGAATTATTCAGCGGCGGGGGCTTCAGCGGCAGCAGGGCGGGCAATGCGGCGGCGACGGGTGCCGGCTTTGGGAGCTTCTTCTTCGCTCTGGGCTTCGGCAGCTTCGCTGTCGGCTTTTTCAACCTTGCGTTCTTCGATGCCTTCGTTCATTGCTGCGATAACAGTGTCGAGAACGAGTTCGATGCTCTTGGAGGCATCGTCGTTGGCGGGAATAACGAAGTCGATGTTGGTGGGATCGGAGTTGGTGTCGACCATTGCGAATACGGGAATGCCCAGACGAACGGCTTCGGCAACTGCGATGTGTTCCTTGCAAACGTCAACTACGAAAAGGGCGGCGGGCAGACGGTTAAGGTCGGCGATTGAACCGAGGTTCTTTTCGAGTTTGGCGCGCTGGCGGGTAATCTGCAGTTTTTCACGCTTTGAGAGGTTGTCGAAGGTACCGTCTTTGGTCATTTTGTCAATGGCGGTCATCTTTTTAACAGCCTTGCGGATGGTGGGGAAGTTGGTGAGCATGCCACCGGGCCAACGTTCAATAACGTAGGGCATTGAAATCGATGCTGCTTTGTCGGCAACAACCTGTTTAGCCTGCTTTTTGGTAGCTACGAACAGAACCTTTTTACCGCTCTTGGCGATGGCCTTGAGGGCATTGGCGGCTTCCTGAAGCTTGGCCTGGGTTTTATAGAGGTCGAGGATNTGNATGCCGNTGNGCTNCATGNANATNTANGNAGCCATNGCGGGATTCCATTTGCGTTTGAGGTGGCCGAAATGACAGCCGGCTTCGAGCATCTGCTCAAAAGAGGGAGTTGACATAGTGTTGTTTGGTTTTTTGTTTTGTTTACTTTCTTGGGGTTAACAATCCCGGCGTAGGGCATCGGGCGCCATCGCCGGGATTTAGATGCTAAACAGGTCCGATTAACGCTTGGAGAACTGGAAGCGTTTGCGGGCTTTGGGCTGACCGGGCTTTTTGCGTTCAACAGAGCGCGGGTCGCGGGTCATGAATCCTTCGGCACGGAGTGCGGGTTTGTCTTCGGGGTTTACCTTTACAAGGGCGCGTGCGATAGCAAGGCGGAGAGCTTCGGCCTGGCCTTTGTAGCCGCCGCCGTCGAGGTTAACCTGAATATCGTATTTTTCAGCAACACCGAGGGTGAGCAGGGGCTGCTTAACGATGTATTGAAGAATTTCGCTGGGGAAGTAGGTTTCCAGCGGACGGTGGTTGATAGTAATGTTGCCGTTACCTTCTTTGAGGATTACGCGGGCAATGGCGGCCTTGCGGCGACCAACAGAGTTGAAATTTTCCATGAGTTGCTGCAGAGGCTAATTATTTTTTAATGAGTTTCGACAGGTCGAGGGTTTCGGGTTCCTGAGCCGCATGGGGGTGTTCGGGACCGTTGTAAACGTGCATGTTGTTGATGATNTTGCGACCCAGACGGTTTTTGGGAAGCATACCTTTCATCACGCGGTTGAACAGGGGGTGTTCGCCGGCTTTGAGGTGTTTGTTGAAGCTCTTTTTCATGAGCACTTCGGGGGTCAGTTCTTTCTGGCCGCCGGGATAACCGGAGAAGGTGTGATAGATGTGGTCGGTCATCTTTTTGCCGGTGAGAACAACTTTGTCGGCATTAACGATGATAACGTAGTCGCCACATTCAACGTTGGGCGAGTAGCAGGGCTTGTTCTTGCCCATGAGAATTTTGGCAACTTCGGAGCAAAGGCGACCGAGGTGAAGGCCGGTAGCGTCGATCACATACCATTTGTGGTCGATGCTCTGGGCATTGGGAGAGAGGGTTCTGTAGCTAAGTGAATCCACGATTTATACGTTTAATTATCAGTTGTTTACTGTNGGCTCCTTGCCTGCGGTCAGCTTGGCCAAAAGCTGATTTCNGGCGGTGTTCCCGTTGATTGGTTGGATAAAATCGGTGCGCAAAGTTACGAAAAATTTGTTACTTACCAAAATTTTTCTAAAAAATAGTAAAAAAAAGTGAGCCGTCATCACGACGGCTCACTTCGTTTACCTTTATCTTAATCTAATACTATGAAAAACACACACTGCAAAGTTGGGGATTTTTTCTGACTTTACAAAATACCCCCCCGTTTTTAACAAATTTTAACTTGCTTGACGGGGCGTCATTTTGCTCAGCAGCGGCCGCTGACGGCAACCTCTTTCGCAATTTTGCTAACGAGGCCTTGGAGCACTTTGCCGGGGCCGAATTCAATAAATTCAGTTGCGCCGTCGGCAACCATGTTTTGAACCGTTTTGGTCCAGCGGACCGGGGCGGTAAGCTGGGCAACGAGATTGGCTTTGATTTCGGCGGGTTCGGTATGGGGAAGTGCGTCAACGTTTTGATAGATCGGACAGCTGGGAGTGTGGAACTCGGTTGCCTCAATGGCGCTGGCAAGTTCTGCGCGAGCCGGTTCCATAAGCGGGGAGTGGAAGGCACCACCGACTTTGAGCGGGAGGGCGCGTTTTGCTCCGGCAGCTTTTGCGGCTTCGCAGGCTGCATTGATGGCTTCGATCTCACCTGAAATTACAATCTGGCCGGGGCAGTTGAAGTTCGCGCAAACGACTACTCCGTCGATTGCAGCGCAAATTTCTTCAACCTTTTCGTCGGGCAGCGCAATGATTGCAGCCATAGTGGAGGGTTTGATTTCGCAGGCTTTTTGCATTGCTTTGGCGCGCGCCGATACCAAACGGAGGCCATCTTCAAAGCTGAGAGCGCCGCATGCAACCAGAGCGGAAAATTCGCCCAGTGAGTGTCCGGCAACCATGGCGGGTTTGATGTCGGCGCCGAGAATTTTTGCGGTGATTACGCTATGGATAAAGACTGCCGGCTGGGTAACGGCGGTTTGACGCAGGTCTTCGTCGGTGCCGTTAAACATAAGGTCGGTTATTCTGAAGCCGAGCACTTCGTTAGCTTTTTCAAAGAGGGCGTGAGCCTCCTGGTTGGTGTCGTAGAGTTCTTTGCCCATGCCTACGAACTGAGAGCCCTGGCCGGGAAATACGAATGCTGTCATAATAATTTTCGGTTTATGAGATGAATTTTTATCGGGTGCAAAATTAGCGAATTTTTTCAATATTCGCAAGTGTGGCAACTCCCCGCCCTCCGCAGGCAACGTATGATGCGATGAGTTTTAACCACCAGCCGCGCGTCAGACCGTGGCCTAATTCGGAGTGGCGTTCACGCCGGTAGTTGCCCGCAAGTATAGCGCGCCTGTAGCCGATATACCGCCGATACAAATCGTTGGCACTGAGAGCGACTTCGCAGCAGTCAAGAGCCCGTTCCCATTGCCCTGCCTTTGAGCTGAAGTCGCTGCCGGTAATAGAGTCGGCATGGGTGTAGACGCTGACCGGCTGCGACAGGTCTGTTTGTGCATAGCGAGGAGAGGTCGCCAGCAGGCGCACACCCAGTTCGAGGTCGTCCCACCCCAGCAGGTCTTCATTCCATGCGCCTGCACTGCGGAGCAGTTCAGTGCTGGCGCAGTAGCGTTGAGTGGCGAGGGTCGCATGGAAAATGTGGTTTTTCATCGGGTCGCCGCTTCGCAGAGGAGCTAATTTGCGATGGCCGCGAGAATCAATGAACTCCGATGGAAATTCAAGAATATCGGGAAATGCCGAGCGGTTGAGCGCGGCGGATACTTCTTCGATATGGCGTGGCGGCATAACGTCATCGCTGTCGAAAAACATTATATAAGGAGTGGTTGCGCGCGCGAGTCCGGCATTGCGAGCGGCGGCCGCCCCGGGTTTGAGTTCACTGATAACTTCTGCGTTCGGGTGCGAAGATGCCCAGCTGCGAAGCACTTCTACAGAAGAGTCAGTTGAGTTATTGTCGACAAGAATAATCTTTTCCGGCTGCACGGTTTGTGCGGCAACCGAGTCCAGGGTGCGCCGAACCAGGCTGGCGCGGTTTTTGACCGGAATGACTACTGAAATCATTTTGCTTTGCCGGCGAGCATGCCGCAGGCGGCCTGAATGTCCTCGCCGCGCGATGCGCGGATAGTGGCAGTTACGCCTTTTTCGTTGAGTCGGTCGCGGAATTGAATCATTTTTTCTTCAGAGGCGGTTTGCAGGTCAGAGTCGGGCAGAGAGTGATAGCGGATAAGGTTTATGCGGCAGTCAACTCCACGCACCAGTCGGGCAAGGGCGTCGGCATGGCGCATATCGTCGTTGATGCCGCGCCACATAATATATTCGAGGGTCAGACGCCGCTGGTGGGCGAAATCGTAGCCGCGGAGCAACTCAATCACGCGCTCAACCGGCCATGCTTTTTCAACCGGCATCAGCTGAGCCCTTTCGGGGCTGAAGGGTGAGTGAACGGAAATCGCAATGTGAACCTTGGTGAGGTCAAGGAGTTTTTTGAGCTCGGGAATCTTGCCTATGGTGGAAACCGTTATTCGTTTCGGGCTCCAGGCGAGGCCCCACGGNGCAGTGAGTACTTCGATGGCCTTCATGACTTCCGGCAGGTTGTCNATTNGTTCACCCATGCCCATAAAAACTATGTTGGTAAGCTGCTCCGAGCCCGGAATCGACAGGATCTGGTTGATGATGTCGGCCGCGGATAAGTTGCCATGGAAACCCTGGCGACCGGTCATGCAGAAGGTGCAGCCCATTTTGCAGCCTGCCTGGGAGGAAACGCAAAGTGTTGCGCGGTCGTGGTCGGGAATGAACACTGCTTCGACGTCGCGCCCTCCGCGCCCTTCGAAAAGAGCCTTGAGGGTGCCGTCGGNGCTGAGGGCTTCGGCTTTAGGGGGNGTGAGNCCCACGCAGTAGCGATCGGCCAGCTCCAGGCGGNCNCGCTTGCTCAGCTCGGTCATTTCGTCGATTGACCGGGCGCGGTTCACATAGAGACGCCGCGCAATCTGTTTGGCGGCAAACGCGGGGAGAGAGCATTCGGAGCAAACGGCGCGCAGCTCCTCCAGTGTCATTCCGATTAAAGGGGTCTTTTCCATAAAATAACTAAAGTTTCGCAAGGCCGAGCTTGCGAAACTTAATTTTAATGAATGGTACCTCCGTAGGGAATCAAACCCTAATCTGATGAACCGGNATCATCTATTCTATTCGTTGANCTACGGAGGNGACGTTCGCGANTGCAAAGATACGAAAAAAATAGTAATTNGCAATTAGTAATTAGTAATTTTTGGAAAAATATCGAAAAAANCGGCCGGNTCANNANNNTGACCCGGCCGCGGAGATTTCGGTTAAAGGNATGTTAGTCGGCNAGAATCTGGAATTCGGCACCCGAGCCGAAGTCCTGGCCGTTTTGCGACGATAAGCCGGTGAAGCGCAGGTAGCGTGCCTGGGTGGGCTTGAATTCAACGCGTTTGGCTTTCTTGGAGTCGTCGAAGGCGCCGGAAGCTACTTTAGTCCAGTGTTCGTTGTCGGACGAGAGTTCAACTGTCCAGTCTTTGATGTCGCCGTTGTTGCCGTTGCGGCGGGGGAGGTAGCTGAAGCCCTTGATGGGTTTAACCGAACCGGCATCGAAGATAATCCAGTGGGGATAGTTTGCCTGGGTTACACCGTAGATTGTGTGCCAGATGGTTTCGGGGTTGCCATCGGTGAGGTTGGATGCTTTTGCGTCGGGCATTTCGGAGCTTACGGCAATAACTTCTACGGGAATCTGCTCGATGCGCTCGAAGGTTGCCGTGTAGACCTGCGAGGGGTTTGCGGCATCCCAGGCGGTAACTGTTCCGCCGCGGGTCATGTCAACGGGGCCTTCGTAGGGAGTCTGAGGGATTTTGCGTTTGGAGCCGCGGGCAACTTTCATACCGGTGGGTACTACGTTGTAGACAATCTGAGCCGACGGATTTGCCGACGAGATTGTCATCATGCCGTTTTTGGCGCGCGAAATCAGCAGCGGGTTCTCGGCAGCTGAGCCGACCGAAGCGATGGCCTGGAGGTCAGCGCCGGCGCTTACGGGGCGAATCATGAAGCCGAAGGTCTGGGGCTGGGCCATGGTGCGGTATTCGGGCAGGGCGATACCCTGGCCGCAGCTTGCACCGCCAAGACCGGTGACTTTAGTGTCGAGGTGGAGCACGGTGCCTTTGCTTTCGGGGAGCTGATAGGGNTGGGCGGCGCGCATCATGTCAATGTCGTCGTAGGGGAGGGCAGAGGCGCTCATCAGACCCTGTGTGGCCTTGAAGAGGATGCCGTTGCCTTGGGCATCGGTAAGAGCGTTCCAGCGGATGTCTTCGCGGTTGCCCATGCTCTGGGGTTTGGGGAAGGGCACGAACTGGTCGGCTACGGTCGAGGTGTAAAGACCAACCTGCTGCGATGTTTCGCGGTCGTTGAAGTTGTTGATGGGGCCGCGGCCATAGTAGGTATAGTTGGCCAGCTGAGCGGGGAGTTGCATCTTGTAGCCGAGGCGAGGCAGGAGCAGGTCGGGATTGGATGAGTCGATGGCCGACGAGAGTTCGATGGTGCCGTCAGGGTAGATGGTCCATATCTGGTTCGTGGTGAAGTGGAAATCTTCCGGNCCGAAGGGAGCNCCTTCTTTAATTGCGTAGGTGCCGCTTTCGCCGCCACCACCGGCCCATGCACCTGCGGGAGCCTGAGAGAATACGGTGTATTTAACCACTACGGCGCCATCCGGACGCATGTAGGCATTGTTGAGGGTGGCTTTGTGCTTGAGGTTGTATAGGCCGTTTTTGAACCATGCGCCGTAGCTCCATACGTCGTTGTCGACCGGAGCGCGGAAGGCGTTGAGAACGGGGCCGTTGCCGGGGGTGATGATTTCCTGACCGTTATATTCGAGGCGGTCAATAGTTCCGGTTTCGTTGTTGAAAGTAGCGTTGAACCCGGAGCCGACAACCGAGGTGATTTCGGCGTTTACACCCATAACNATTCTGCCTTCGGCGTTGATAGCTTCTGGCTTGGCAGGTTCGCTGACGGGGAGCTGCACTTCGGCCTGAACGTAGCCTTTTTCAGCCCAAGGTTTGTCTTCGTTGAGGAGGAAGCGGAGGGTAACGAAGTATTCGCCTTCAGGATCGGCGGCGATTTTCGAATAGTCGTAGGGGATGGTCCAGGTTTGCGATTCGCGGGGGCCGACTTCCATGCGGGGGCGCATTACCGAATTGCCCTGCTGAACGGCCACACCGTTGCGGGTCAGAGTCCACGCGGGTGTTAGGTCGCCCAGGGTGGTGAAGTAGTTTTTGTTGAATACTTCAACAGTGCCTTTGGTCATGTCTACGGGCTTGACGCCAACGTTTTGGTGAACGCGCTTAACTTCGTAGTATTGCGGTTTCGGGGTCATGTCGGGGAAGATGATGCCGTTCATGCAGAACATGCCGTCGTTGGGCTTGTCGCCGAAGTCGCCGCCATAGGCCATATAGCGGGTGCCGTCGGGGGTATAGTTCCAGATAGCCTGGTCAATCCAGTCCCAGATGGCGCCGCCGCAGAAAAAGTTGGTCGACTCCATGGCTTCCCAGTAGTCGGCAAAACCACCCAAGGCGTTACCCATCGAGTG
>WFLX010140733.1_pt1 | contig 14111 bp, 6 predicted proteins | sample 4967041 | NCBI WGS metagenome assembly WFLX01 (sample SAMN12857096, study PRJNA449069) | gut metagenome | isolation source: stool from male and female vole | host: Microtus ochrogaster | place: USA:Florida | collected 2017
AGGTCGATGATGTCTTTCACCGGGCTCATTAGTGCCATCACGTCGGCCGCGAATATATACATGACGATGCCCATGATGCTCATAGTCAGCATACCCATCCCGGTAGTGATATACCCAAACCTCTTTGCCAGGTCTTTCCGTTTTGCCCCATAACTTTGCCCTACGAGGGTGGTAGCGGCTTCCGAAATGCCATAGCCGGGCATATAGCAGAGGCTCTCTGCCGTCACTGCAAAGGCATTCGCAGCAATCGCCATCACTCCCAATGGAGCCACAATCACAGTCACTGCAATCTGAGCCCCGCATATCACTACGTGCTCCAGCGTCATAGGAGCCGACACTTTCAGAGCTTTCCGCAATATTTCCCATTCCGGCTTGAAACTGCTCTTCTCCTTCACTTTTGCAATATACAGGCCCTCCTGGCGGAAGCAGAGGAAATACATCATGAGTCCGGCTGTGATGATTTCAGCTCCGGCAGTGCCAAGAGCTGCTCCAAGCACTCCGAGTCCGGCTCCCGGCATCGTGAAAGAGAGTCCAGCAATGTCGATCTGCCTCGTAGGGAATATCAGGAGAAAATTGAAAATCACGTCGAGCACGCACATCATCACGTTCAGGGCCCCCGGCACCTTCATATTGCCACTGCAACGGAGCATCCCGCCAGCAAGATAATTCATAGTGAAGAGTGGAAGCGCAAGCACGAACACCAAGAAATAGATAGAGGCATCCGGGCAGATATTCTCTTTTCCTCCCAGCCAGTGGGGGAGTGGCCACGCTATTGCTGCTCCTACGGCTGCCACCACAAGGCTGAAAAGGAAGCATGCCGTGATGCTCTGGCGCAAGATGCGGCGCCCGCGGGCATGGTCGGAAGCTCCGATACTGTGCGCCACCTGCACTGAAAATCCCATCGTCACTGCCGAGCAGATTCCCCAGAAGAGCCATAGCGAAGTTGATACAAGGCCTACTGCCGCCGAAGGGTCGGCCCCGAGATGCCCCACCATCGCTGCATCGATATATTGCATCATCATGCTCGAGAGCTGCGCCACCATCGCCGGCCACGACAGCAAGGCAGTCAGCTTAAGCTGCTGCCCGAAACTGAGCTTTTCTCCCGATCGAATTTTATCTATAAGCATTTTCTGAATTCAATTTTCACTCTCACGCAGAGCCCACAGAGGAGCAGAGGGCAGCCGAAAGAAATAAAATAATCCCCAAGCGAACTCCGTTACTTAGCGAACTCTGCGTGAGACTGCAGTAAGCTGTGGGAGTGCAAAGTTAGTCGTTTTTCCTTAGAATTGCAAATGTTAATAAAAGTTAAAATTTGAGCATGTAATAAATTTTTAATNTTAAATTTGTTCATAATGTTAAAAAATGTAGTAATTTTGNNACTTGNCTGAGGAAATGAAGGCTGAAAATCCTCTATGTTAACCTATATTAACCTGTATCTGAGATCAATTAAATAAATGTAGTACCTAAAAAAAACCTGCATGAAAAACGTTTGTTTTACACTCAGCCGGAAAGCGCTGATGGCAATAGCCATGCTGTTGGCCTTCTCGCTTCCCGCTCTGGCCCAGAAGATCACAGTCCACGGCTTGGTGGATGATACTACGGGCGAACCCCTAATCGGTGCCACCGTAATGGAAAAAGGCACATCAAACGGCACAGCGACTGACTTTGACGGCAACTTCACGCTCAACGTCGATCCCAAAGGCACTCTCGTAGTCAGCTACATCGGCTACGACACACAGGAAGTTCCTGTCAATGGTCGCACAGAATTACACATTACTCTTTCTGACAATGCAACAATGCTTGCAGAAACAGTAGTAATCGGCTACGGCTCTGTGAAGAAGTCGGACGCCACCGGCTCAGTCGCTCTCGTGACTCCTGACGAAATCGAAGCCGGCATTTCTACTTCAGCCCAGGATCTTCTCGTAGGTGCGAGCCCTGGTGTGGTAGTAACTACTAATGGTGGTAGCCCTCAGGGCGGCGGTACAATCCGTATCCGTGGTGGTGCTTCTCTTAACGCTTCCAACGACCCTCTTATCGTCCTCGACGGCGTGCCATTGGTAACAGGTGATATTGATGGTATGAACAACCCGCTTGCAATGATTTCACCTGACAACATCGAAAGCATGACTATCCTTAANGATGCTTCTGCNACNGCCATCTATGNTAGCCNCGCATCNAATGGTGTCATCATCNTNACTACNANGAANNGTACAATCCNGANGTCCGCAGATNAATTTCTCTGCAAGCTGGAAAGTTGAGACTGCTCGTAAGAAATGGGATGTGATGGATGCTAATCAATTCAGCAACGCTATCATCAACTATTGGGGTGCAGACTCTGAGGCAGCTCAGGCTCTCGGCACTGCCAATACTGATTGGCAGAAAGAAGTGCTCCGCACTACTATCTCTCAAGACTATAACCTAAGTGTAGGCGGAACTGCTGGATTCCTTCCCTATCGCGTCAGCGCTTCTTATACCGACAATAAGGGTATCATGAAGAACACCGACATGAAACGTGTGTCTGCCGGATTCAACCTCAATCCAAAATTCTTCAATGGTCTTCTTTCTGTCAATGCCAATGCGAAGGGATATTATATCCGCAACCGTTGGGGTAATGATGGCGCTATCGGCTCTGCCGTTTCTTTCAACCCAACTCTTCCAGTATATTCTAACATAGCAACTGGCAATAGCCAATTCCCTTATTTCTTCAATGGATACACTACCATTGCAGGAAATAACCACGCATTCAACGTCAATGCATCTCTCAACCCTGTAGCGATGCTCAACGACTATGACAACTATAGCGACGTGTGGCGTTCAAATGGTAACCTCCAGATTGACTATGCTTTGCATTTCCTTCCAGAGCTTCACCTTAACTTGAACCTTGGCTATGACGTAACTAAGTCTGAAAACCACAATACTCTCGCACAAAACTCACCTTCTTCATGGAAGAACTCTCCTGATAAGAATGGTGCAGGCACATACTACGAGAACTGGAATCTCTACCGCAATACCCTCCTTGATTTCTATATTAACTATAAGAAGGAGTTTGAAGCAATCCAGTCTAACCTTGATGCAATGGTGGGCTACTCTTGGCAGCGTTTCGACAACCAGAACCGCAATAATGGCACTATCTACACTACAGCCGGCTTCAAAGCCCCCGAAAATAATGGTGGCAAACTTGAAATCGACCCCTCTACAGAGTCTAAGATCGGACATGCATCTGGAAGTGTATTCCCTTACTATAGCGGCAACTTGATGCTCGTCAGCTTCTTCGGACGTATCAATTATTCTTTCAAAGACACTTATCTCCTTACCTTCACTCTTCGTGATGATGGCACTTCACGTTTCTCAAAAGACAATCGCTNGNGTCTCTTCCCATCTGTAGNTCTCGGNTGGAAGATCAACAACATGCCTTTCTTTGAGGATGCAGCTCANACTATGNACGACTTCAAGCTCCGTCTCGGCTGGGGTCAGACTGGTCAGCAGTCAGTAGGTGGCTACTTCCCCTACATGCCTCTCNACGTACAGAGCACTGACGGATCTTACTACCCGAACATGTGGACAGGTAATTACATCAGCAACGGGCAGCTCGTCTCAAATACTTACTACCCCAACGGCTATAATGCCAATCTGAAATGGGAAACCACAACTACTTGGAACGTTGGCTTCGATATGGGATGGCGCAACAACAAGTATACCCTTGCTCTTGACTGGTATCTCCGCGACTCTAAGGATCTTCTCGCTTTCGTGACTGCCACTCCGGGTGCTTTCACCACCAACATGCTTGACCAGAATATCGGTTCTCTCCGCAACATCGGTGTTGAGGCAACTCTCGGTATGAAAGCAATCGATACTGACGACTTCACTTGGAATACAAGCTTGAATGTAGCTTGGAATAAGAATGAGATCACTAAGCTCAACAACGAAGGTACATACGTGACTGTAGGTGGTATTTCCGGTGGTAATGGCAATACTGTTCAGGTTCACCAGGTGGGATATCCTGCTTTCTCTTACCTCCTTTATGAGCAGATCTACGACCAGAANGGNAAGCCAATCGAAGGCGCTTATGTTGACCAGGATGGNAACGGACAGATTGACTCCAACGACCTCGTGATCAANCATTCAAGAGACCCGAAGGTGACAATGTCTTGGAACAACAANTTCTCATATAAGAANTGGGATCTNAGCTTCCANCTTCGTGCATCCATCGGCAATTATGTCTACAACAATGCACTCGCCGGCAACTCTACACTCAGCGAAACTTATCGCAATGGTCTTTCCAACCTCCTTGTGACTGACTATTACTTCCAGGGTGGTCAGACCACAAATACTTATCTNAGCGATTACTGGTTGGAAAATGCAGGTTTCGTNCGTTGCGACAACATCACNATNGGCTACACTTGGCCTGATCTNATCGACCACAACCTCCGTCTCCGTGTTTATGGTGCAGTTCAGAATCCATTCGTGATTACAAAATATCGCGGACTTGATCCGGAAGTGTTCTCGGGTATTGACAACAGCGTATATCCACGTCCGGTTTCATTCAATCTCGGTGTGATAGCTACTTTCTAATCTTCTCCAATTAATATCCACTTATGAAATCATATAAAATAAACAAATATNTTTTAGGTTCTTTGGCGGTNGCCGCNTTCGGACTCGNTTCCTGCGTCGGCGACCTTGACCAGCTCCCTAAGAATCCCACAGACCTCACTCCGGACCAGTTCGCTTCAAATCCGAAGGAATATATCGGTGGNGCTCTNGGTAAGTGCTACAGTGGAATCGCAATTTCCGGTCAGGGCGGCGCTGGCTCTTCTGATATTTCCGGTCTCGACAACGGCCGCAGCTGCTGGAGCCGTGCCATCTTCATGCTCAACGAGTTTACTACCGATGAGTGCCTTTGGATCTGGAAAGACTCTGGAGTCTTTGATCTATGCACAAGCACATGGAGCTCTAACAATGAGAATGTATTCGGCACATACTCCCGTCTTTACACTCACATCGCTGTCTGCAACGATTTCATCCGTCTTTCACGCAATCTCGGCAATTATGGAATCTCCACAGGTGATGGCGCCAACCAGATATCTCAAGCCGATCTCGACCAGTTTGTGCTCGAAGCTCGTGCTCTCCGTGGATTGAGCTACTTCTACGTTGTCGACCTCTTTGGTAATGCCGCTGATGCATGGGACAATCAGCTTACAGGCGAAGAACCTCCATATATTACCCGCAAGGATCTTTTCGACAAAGTGACAACTGACCTCGAAGACGTACTTGCCAACTTCAAAGAGTCTGGGGTCTATGGTCGTATTGGTAAGGATGCTGTTGAAGCTCTTCTTGCTAAATACTATCTGAATGCTGAGGTATGGACTGGCACTGCACGTTGGCAGGATTGCTGGAACCACTGCCAAAACATCATCAACCGTCATAAAGGTGGTGGCTTCGAAGGTTCCGGGCTTGCTATGGACTATCTTTCAGTATTCTGCGCTAACAATGATATGTTTGCTCCCGGTGGCAGCCTGACTGCTCAGAATGAAATTCTCTGGAACATCCCTTACGCTTATCAGGGAAATATCACCACTGCNGGGGGNGAACAGCAGAATGTTTGGCTCACTCAGAGCTATGGTGGCACATCATTCCTCATTCTTGCTGCTATNAGCGACCAGACTACTGCTACTTCCGGNTGGTTTGGCATCAATGGNCAGTGGACATGTATGCATGCNCGNCCAGAATTCTGCGAGAANTTCAACTTCAGCAATGGCGTAAGNCAGGATGGNAGAACTTGGNTGTGGTTTACTGAAAANGATGGCTTCACAATGGCCAATACNGATTTCTCAACNTATAAGAATGGTTANGTNCCCAATAAGTTTACAAANGTAAANTGTAATCCTGATGGCACTATGCCTCGTTGGGAAGATCCTGAGACTGGTCTTCCTCGTGTAGGTGTCCACGACCTTTCTAACCCGGACAACTATGGCATTGATGCTTCTGAGTCATTTGCCGATACAGATTACCCTGTTATCCGCCTTGCAGAAATCTACTTGACAGCTGCAGAGGCTCACGTCAGGGGCAATGTCGGAAGCCAGGCTGAAGCTCTCGAATATGTAAATATTATTCGTCGCCGTGCTGGTGTCGGCAATTGGAATGCTGCTGAACTCACTGCCAATAATCTGCTTGATGAGCGTGCTCGCGAACTTTATTGGGAGAACACCCGACGCACCGACCTCGTGCGTGCAGGAATGTTTACTTCCCGCTACAATTGGAGCTGGAAGAACAATGTAGAAGGTGGCGCAGCTATCTCTGACCACATGAATGTATTCCCAATTCCTACTTCTGTCATCAATTCATACGCTTCTGAGTATCCTCAGAATCCTGGATATTGATTTGAGCCTTGTATGGATTTAATCTAAAAGAAAACAAAGAAATGAAAAAAATATCATTCTTGATGGCTCTCATGGTCATTTNGGGAGCTACATTCACTTCNTGNANGGAGGACACCCAGCCAAGGTTNGAGNAGCNTACTNAGTTCGTGCTCAATACTCCTCCGATNGCAANTGAGACTTATGTGCTTGAGGAGTATGATGGAGTGGCAACTCAAATCTATCTGACCGTAAGCCAGCCTAATTATGGACTCGGCACTGTGACAAGCTATGAAGTGCAGCTTAGCAAGACTGAAGACTTTACTGATTATCAGAGTCTCTTGACAGTCAACACCCAGGCAAAGATTCAATGTGACGGCTATGAGTGGTCGGTTGCAATGAATGCACTTAACGGAATTACTACCGAGGAGGATGCTGATAAGTTTACTGGTGAAGCTGAAGATGTATATGTTCGTGTCAGGGCTTTTGTGCCAAATGCGGAATATAGCTCTATCTGCTCGAACGTTATCAAACTCAATGTGCAGCCATACTTTGCAGTGCGTGCTCCTGGCAAGCTCTTCGTAATTGGTAAGGTCAGCGGTTGGGATATCAACAATGGCTCTGTCTTTGTCAGTGAGCCAGCTAATGGTATCGGAAGCAAAATCTACTCTGGAGAATTTGAATTCACAGTTGAGCACGCAGAAGGTGGTTTCCGTTTCTATACAGAACTCGGCAGCTGGGGCAATGATGGTGCTCTGCCTTCTATCGGTGCTAATGCGAATGACGGCGACAATGCCAACATTGCTCTTGATGATGATGGCTATTATTCCGGTGATTGCGTTTACGGTAAGGGTAACTGGAACATCACAAACTGGACAGACGGTAAGCTGAAGATTACTGTCGATCTAAATGAAATGAAGGTTTATTTCCAGAAAGTAAACTAATAACCTTTATGTGTCGGTCCGGAAGAGACCGGAGCGTTTCCTCCGGATCGATGCAATTTAATCAAAAAATCAATATGAAGAAATCATTAATATATTTTTCTGCTCTTTTGGCTTTTGGGTTTGCTTCTTGTGATGATACAAGCGACCTCGGAGTGATGCAGACAAATCCGCAGGAGACAGTGATGGTCAAAGACGGTGTGACAGTCAATCTCGTTGCTCCCGTCTCTGGCAGTGCTCTCAATCTTGAGACTCAGTCGGGTATAATACCCGTTGTCAGCTATAGCGTCGATGCTACTATCCCCGAGAATGCAACTATGGATTTCGTGATGGAGCTCGCAAAGGATGATTCTTTTGCTAATGCTATTGAAATCCCTATGGAGAAAGTAGAAGGTGCAGAAAACACTTTTGGTGTTAAGTCTGAATACTGGGACGATGCTTTCCGTCATCTTCTTGGCAAGGCTCCTTCTGCTAAAGACAATTCTATACGTGTGGCTGCATACATCTGCGTTAATTCTCAGCGTAGCCGTGTTGGTGGTCCTGATAACTGGTTTGCTCAGAAGACTCTTTCTGTAACTCCAGTCGACCTCAATATTAATGTTGAAGAGGCTTACTATCTCATTGGTACGCTCAATGGATGGGAAATTCCAACTTCAATCAAATTCGAACACTCTGATCTTAGCCAGTATGACGATCCAGTCTTTACTCTTGCTCTTGATATCCCTGCTGAGCTTGAGACTGACGGTTGCTGGTGGAAGATTGTTCCGGAATCAGCATACCAGGCTGGTAGCTGGGATGGTCTCTTCGGTACTGAAACGGATGGCGACTCTTCATTGAGCGGTGTTCTCTTTGAGAATGGACAGGCAGGTTGTCTGAAAGTTGCAGGCCAGTATCTCTTCACAATCAATATGCTCGACTGCACATATTCAGTTACNCAGGCTATTCCTATGCTTTACACTCCTGGTGGTGGCAATGGCTGGGGCTTCGGATCAGGTATGCTTGACACTTGGGACTTTACCAACTATTTCGGTTTCACCCACATGAATGGCGAGTTTAAGGTAACTGACCGCCCAGCTTGGGGTGGCATGGAATGGGGTGCCGGTGATGAAGAAGGCACTCTCAAACTTGGTGGCGGCAATGTCTCAGGTCCTGCTAATGGCCTCTATTGGATGACCGTTAATATTGGTGCGCTTACTTATAAGTTCCTGCCAATTGAGAAAATCGGTGTTATCGGAAGCTTGTCTGATGATAATAATTGGGCTTCTGATGTTGCTCTTACTCCAAGTGAAGATCTGCTTGTATGGACTGGTGACGTTAACTTCGAAAATGCTAACGGCGAATGGAAGTTCCGCACCAATGGTGATTGGGGTGATAATCCTAATCTTGGAGCAGGTGATGAAGGCGTTCTGAGCCTTGATGGCGCCAACATCCCCGTACCCGGAGTCGGCACTTACACCATCACTCTCGATCTCACTACAGTTCCTTACTCTTACACAGCAGTCAAGAAATAATCCCAAATTCCAATAACCGCAAAAGGGCGCCCCGACCTCCGGAGCGCCCTTTCCTTTTCCACTCATCTGCTACTCTCTGCTCCTCTGTGCTCTCTGCGTGATGCCACTAAAGGACACTTAGAATTATTTATTTGCATTTTACACCGCTTTTCGCTAAATTTGCAAAAACTTTTATACATTCAATCTGTACCTATGATACTTAAATCAATCTTTACATCAGCTCTCCTCCTNGCTGCCACTGCCGGCTTCGCTGNCTCCNCTAAGGCTGACTATGCCAAGGGAGCCGACGTAGGTTGGCTCACTCAGCTTGAGGCTGAGGGCCATAAATTCTATACCCCCGANGCNGCTCATCAGGAGATGGAATGCATGCAACTCCTCCGCGACTATTGCGGAGTAAACTCCATACGCCTACGTGTCTGGGTCAACCCTAAAAATGGATGGAATTCCATCCCCGACGTCATGGCTAAAGCAAAACGCGCTTCCGACCTCGGACTCCGCACCATGATCGACTTCCATTTCTCCGACCATTGGGCCGACCCCGGCCAGCAAGAAATGCCNGAAGACTGGAAAAACCTTTCTTTCGAAGATCAGAAAAAGGCACTCGCAAAGCACGTCACCGAAACCCTCACCGCCCTTAAGAACATCGGAGTCACTCCCGAATGGGTGCAGATTGGCAATGAGACCACCCCTGGGATGATGCTCCCCGTTGGCTCTCTCGACAATCCGGAGCAACTTACCGCCCTCAACAATGCAGGATACGATGCTGCCAAGGCTGTCCTCCCCGACGCTAAGATAATAGTGCATCTCGACAATGGNTATGACCGTGAGCGCTTCGACCGCATGTTTGGCATGTTTGAGCAGTATGGTGGCAAATACGACATGATAGGAATGTCGATCTATCCATATTGGGCTGCCCAGAACGGCTACGAAGGTGGATGGGAAGGAGTGACGAAGGACGCCATTGCCAACATCGACTATCTCAAGCAGCGCTATGGTCGCCCTGTGATGATTTGCGAAGTAGGCATGCCATACGATGAAGGGGAACTCTGTGCAGAATTCATAAAGCGGCTCATGACAGCCGACTCCGAAGGCATCTTNTATTGGGAACCGGAAGCCCCCGAGCATTACAACGGCGGCTACAACTTAGGCTGCTTCCAAAACGGCTCCCCCACAGTAGCCCTGAGTCCTTTCAAAGAATAGTTGTCAAATTGACAAATTGACAAATTGACAAATTGTCAGATTGACCCAACTTATCACAGGAACGAAACTTAAAATTAAATATATGATGAAAACTTACCTGATGTCGCTGCTCCTACTCCTGGCGACTGCATTTGGCCTAAGTGCCCAAGTCACTTCCGAGCCTTCTCCCCTGCAGGAGGATTCCAAGGACGTGAAGATATTTTTCCATGCCGACCAAGGCAACAAAGGCCTTATGGACCTCCCTGCCACTACAAAAATATATGCCCATACCGGCGTCTACCTCAGCAATGGTCAAGAGTGGGTCAACGCCCCCACTTGGGGCGATAACTCCGACAAATATCAGCTCACTTACGTGAGCGAAAACCTCTGGCAGCTCTACATTGGCGACATCCGCGAATACTACGGCATCACCGACCCCGCTGTCAACGTAACTCGCCTCGCATTCGTATTCCGCACAGCCGACAAGTCGAAAGAAGGAAAGGCAGAAGGGAACAAAGACATCTTCCTCGATGTGCTTGATGCAGGTCTTCAGGTGGCCATCGAGTCAGGACTCTCGGGCTCAATCGTAACTCCCTCCACCGCTGCCGTCACCTTCAAAGTAGGCACCACCCAGANAGCGGACATCACCCTCACAGTCAACGACAAGGAGATTGGCTCTGTAAAGGCTTCAAAACTATTGACCGTAGACTATACTTTCCCCAGTGCTGGCAGCTACGTAGTGAAAGCGACTGCGACAGCCGATGGCGAGACAGTGACCGACGTGAAAAACTATACCTACATCGAGGAGTCAGCCGCAGAAAATTACCCCGGTGGAACTCCAAAGATGGGACCGGTGAAGAATGCCGACGGAAGCGTCACATTCTGCCTCGGTGCACCCGAAAAGAGCAGTGCCATGATTATCGGTGCTTGGAACGACTATACGCCCGACAACAAATACATGATGAAATATCAAGATGTAAATGGCATGCGCTATTTCTGGGTGACCGTGGATGGCCTCGACAACACCAAGCAGTATGGTTATTACTTCCTCGTGGATGGCTCTATCAAGGTTGGCGACCCATACGCTCGCCTGGTGCTCGACCCATGGAACGACAAGTATATCACCACCGACGTATATCCTGATCTCCCCGCTTATCCTTTCGACAAGATAGAAGGAGTGCCCTTGGCAGTATACCAAGGCAATATCAACGACTACGACTGGCAGGTGAAGAATTTCAAGGGCGCCGCTCCCTCCGACCTTATCATCTATGAGCTCCTTTTCCGCGACTTCACCGGCACTGAAGGGAAGGCCAACGGAAATGGTACAGTCCGCCTGGCAATCGAAAAGATTCCTTACCTGAAGACTCTCGGCGTGAATGCCATCGAGCTCCTTCCTATTATGGAATTCAATGGTAATATCTCTTGGGGCTACAATCCCAACTTCTACTTCGCTCCCGACAAGGCCTACGGCACTCCAGCCGACTATAAGGAATTTATCGACATCTGCCATCAGAATGGCATCGCAGTTATACTCGACATGGTATTCAACCAGAGTGATGGGCTGCATCCCTGGTATCAGATGTATATGCCGGAGAGCAATCCATTCTACAACCTCAGTGCTCCACACGCCTACAGCGTGCTCAACGACTGGAACCAGGGTTTCCCGATGGTGCAGGAGCAGTGGAAGGATGTGCTCGAATATTGGATGACGGAATATAAGTTTGATGGTTTCCGTTTCGACCTCGTGAAAGGTTTGGGCAACAATGACTCATACGCCAACTCTGGAGATGCCGCTACAAACGCCTTCAATCAGTCGCGCATCGACCGCATGCGTGAGCTCCAGAAAGTGGTGGAAGCGGTAAACCCCAACGCATATTTCATCAACGAAAATCTCGCCACAGCCCAAGAAGAGAATGCAATGGCTGCGACCGGCCAGCTCAACTGGGCAAATATCAATGAGGCTGGTGGGCAGTTTGCGATGGGCTATCAGTCCGACAGCAATCTCAATCGGTTCTATGCTCTTAAGGATGGTAGCCGCCTCTGGGGCTCCACAGTGTCTTATCTTGAGAGCCACGACGAGCAGCGCTTGGCATATAAGCAGAATCAGTATGGAGAGAAGGGAGTGAAAGGTAATGTTTCCAACTCAATGCATCGCCTTGGCTCAGCAGCCGCACAGATGATCCTTGCGCCTGGAGCCCACATGATATGGCAATTCTCCGAACTTGGCAATTCCGAAAGCACAAAGAACGTCGACGGAGGCAACAATACCGATCCAAAGATAGTGCGTTGGAACTTGCTTGACGATGCCAACCGAAAAGGACTATACGACAACTATTCCGAGTTGATAGCACTTCGCAATAACAATACTGACCTCTTTGCCGAATCGGCTTCATTTGAAAACAGCTGTGGACCCGCCAACTGGGCAAATGGCCGCACAATGGTTTCCCGCGCCGGAAGCAAGGAACTCATCACCGTCATCAATCCGAACATCGACAAGGAAATTACGGTAAATGTAAGCTTCAGCAGCAAAGACGAGTCTGCATATCAGATTCTCTCTAAGTCGTATGATTCAGCTCCTTCCTTCAGTGCTGCAAATGGCTCTGTGACTGTTCCCGCCAACTGCTATGTCGCAATTGGAAGCATGGAAGTGTCAGCTGTCGAGAGCGTCTGGAGTGACACTGCCGCTTCAGCACTGAGAGTGCACAAGGAAGGTCATTGCATCGTAGTAGACCATGCAGAGTCACCGGTAGAAATCTTCACCATTGATGGCCGCAAGGTAGCATCGCTCCAAGCCACAGGCAGCGTAGAAGCCGGCTCAGGAGTATATGTAGTAGTAAGCGGAAAAGAGACAGTGAAAATAATCCTCTGATCCCTCCTCCCAATATCCATACGAAATAAGGCTGCCCACCCGGACAGCCTTATTTCATATTCGCGATTCGCGTTACGCGTTACGCGTTACGCGTCGCTTCGCCGCGCAAGGTGGCTGAAGAAGCATCGGTGACGCGGACATGGATGAAATCGCCTGCCTTGTGGTCGCCACGTGGGAACACCACTACCTTATTCTGCGACGTGCGTCCGAAAAGCTCATCGGCGCTCCGCTTCGATACTCCCTCCACAAGCACCTCAAACTCCTTGCCGACATCGCGGCGGTTTGACTCGAGGCTAAGCTCGTTCTGAAGGGCGATCATGCGGTTGAGTCGCTCCACCTTGACGTCTTCCGGCACATTGTCGGGGAGATGCTTCGATGCGAATGTGCCGGGGCGCTCCGAATATTTGAACATGAAGGCACTGTCGAAGCCCGCTTCCCTCATAAGCGAAAGGGTCTGCTGGAAGTCTTCTTCTGTCTCATTGTGGAATCCTGTAAACATATCGGTCGAAATGCCAGCCTCCGGCAGGATGCGGCGTATAGCCGCAATCCGGTCGAGATACCATTCGCGTGTGTATTTGCGGTTCATGTCTTTGAGCACGCTGTTGCTGCCGCTCTGCACCGGCAGGTGGATATGGCGTGCGATGTTGGGATGGGCTGCCATCACCTCGAGAGTCTCGTCGCTCATATCCTTGGGGTGGGAGGTGGTGAAGCGCACTCTCATGCCTGGTGCAGCTTCTGCCACCATTGCCAAGAGCGCCGGAAAATCCACCTTCTTGCCATCCTCACCCTCAAAAGAGTAGGAATTTACGTTCTGCCCGAGCAGCGTCACCTCCTTGAAGCCACGCTCGCGGAGGTCGGCGAGCTCACGCAAGATGCTCTCCGGCTCACGTGAGCGTTCGCGCCCGCGGGTGTAGGGCACGATGCAGTAGGAGCAGAAATTGTTGCANCCTCGCATGATNGAGATGAANCCGCTCACTCCNGCGCTTCCNATGCGGCGCGGNAGNACNTCGCGGTAGGTCTCCGTAAGGCTCAGGTCGATNTCCATAGCCTTCTCTCCCGCCTCAGCCGAAGCGAAGAGCTCAGGGAGCTGGAGGTAGCTGTCGGGCCCTGCCACTACATCTACGCCATAATCCTCGATGAGAGTCTTCTTGAGGCGCTCTGCCATGCAGCCTATCACCGCAATGATGACCTTTTTTCCGGTCTTGCGGCGGTAAGCCTTCCAGTGGCTGATGCGCTGATAGATCTTTTGCTCGGCATT
>WFLX010269954.1_pt1 | contig 14109 bp, 11 predicted proteins | sample 4967041 | NCBI WGS metagenome assembly WFLX01 (sample SAMN12857096, study PRJNA449069) | gut metagenome | isolation source: stool from male and female vole | host: Microtus ochrogaster | place: USA:Florida | collected 2017
GCCGCACAGGCAGCAGCCAATGTCTCGGAGAGTGTGGGATGGCCGTGTACCACGCCGTAGGCGATCTCATCGATATTTGTGCCGTCGGCCATGAACGCGGTAGCTTCCGCGATAATGTCGGCGGCGTGCGGACCGATTATGTGGCATCCGAGCATCTTGCGCGAATCTTTGTCATATATCACTTTGACAAAGCCTTCGCCCTCGTCCATGGCGAGAGCCTTGCCGTTGGCGGCAAACATCGCCTTTGCCACCGAGTACGAGGCTCCGGCGGCGCGGCATTGCTCCTCGGTGAGACCTACCATGGCACACTCCGGCATCGTGAACACCGCCGAGGGGATATGACTGAGATCCACCTCAAAACCCATGGCCACGAGGGCCTGGGCCGTGGCGGCATGAGCCAGCATACAGCGGCCGTTGACATCGCCTACGGCATAGATACCCTCGACTGATGTGCCAAAATCATCATCCGTGGCGATATAGCCCCGATCGGTGAGTCTGATACCTGCATCCTCGGTGCCCTCTGGCACTACCGGACGCCGTCCTACAGCCATCACCACAAGATCGCAGTCTACCGAGGCCTCTCCTTTCTTGCCGGCATATGTCACCGACATACCCTCCTTGATTCCGGTCACCTCGGCTCCGACTATGATTCTCACGCCCTTGCGGCCGAGAGTGGTGCGCAGACGCTTGGATACATCGCGGTCAAACGGCGGCAGTATCTCCTGGCAATACTCCAGCACGGTCACCTCTGAGCCGCATGTGCTGAGGATGCCGGCGAATTCCATACCTATCACGCCGCCGCCGATGATGCATATGCGCCGGGGCAGCTCGGTGAGCGCGAGCACTTCGTCGCTGGTGACAGCCAGCGATGCTCCCTCGACAGGTAGCCGGGCGGGACGCGAGCCTGTGGCGATGATAATCTTGGGGGCGGTGTAGATATCGTCGCCAACGGCAACGGCCGGTCCGTCAAGAAACCGGGCTTCGCCTCTCACCACCTCCACATCGCGCAGCATCATGGCTATGCCGTCGCGCAGACGGTCTACGACCGAACGCATCCGCGAGGTGGCAGTGGCGTAATCCACCTGTGCCGGGGCGGTGATCACGCCCATTGACGCGGCGCGGTTGACAGCCGCCACTGTGGCGGCTGTGGCGCAGAGACATTTAGTGGGGATACAGCCACGGTTGAGGCATGTGCCGCCCAGCTCCCCGCGCTCGATCAGCGTCACCTTCATGCCATCGCGCGCGGCCTCGGCGGCTATGTCATAGCCGCCGGGNCCCGCACCGATTATTATGATATCGCTCTGATGTGTCGTCATTGCTGTGCCTTATTGTCTGATTTCTCCAGCAGGGCTGAATATGTCACTACCGGATGAAGGGCTGCCTCCGTGTCATCGGGTCGCGAGACCGGCGTGCTGTTAGGCGCCGACTTCACTACCTCGGGAGATTCAGCGGCCTCGTGTGCGATCACGCGCATCACTTCGATAAACTTATCGAGGGTATCCTTGCTCTCGGTCTCGGTGGGCTCGATCATCAGCGACTCGTGGAAGAGCAGCGGGAAGTAGATCGTGGGCGCATGAAATCCGAAATCGAGCAGGCGCTTGGCCACATCGAGAGTAGTGACACCCGTCGACTTGTCGATAAGACCGTCAAATACAAACTCATGCTTGCACGGGCCGGCGATAGGCAGCTTGTAAAGATCGCTGAGCTTGCTCATCACGTAATTGGCGTTGAGGGTAGAGAGCGGGCCCACGAGGCTGAGGTTCTCACCGCCGAGCGACATTATATAGGCGAGCGCGCGCATCTCCACGGTGAAGTTGCCCAGCCATGACGATACGCGGCCGAGGGCCGTGTCGCAATGTGCTACGGAATATGTGCCGTCGGCATCACGCACCACACGAGGGTTGGGCAGGAACTGCTCCAGGCCGGCGCGCACACCGATAGGGCCGTCGCCAGGGCCTCCGCCGCCGTGAGGCGTGGAGAATGTCTTGTGCAGGTTGATGTGCATCACGTCAAATCCCATGTCGCCCGGACGCGCCACACCCAACATCGGGTTGAGGTTGGCTCCGTCATAATACATCAGGGCGCCGGCAGCATGTACGGCCTCGGCTATCTCGGGTATGTTTTTCTCAAACATACCCACCGTGTTGGGATTGGTCATCATCACCGCGGCCACCGTGTCATCCAGTTTGGAGCGCAGGTCGGCCACATCCACCGTGCCGTCGGCCATGCTCTTCACCTCCACTACCGAGTAGCCGCATACGGCGGCCGAGGCGGGATTNGTGCCGTGNGCNGAGTCTGGCACGATNACCTTGGTGCGCNNCATGTCGCCNCGGCTGTCNTGATANGCATGGATCACCATCAGACCGGTGAGCTCGCCGTGGGCTCCGGCGTAGGGATTGAGGGTGAATTCGGCCATGCCGCCAATCTCCGACAAGGCCTGCTGCAGTCTGTAATATATCTCGAGGGCTCCCTGTACCGACGACTGCGGCTGCAGGGGATGCAGGCGTGCTATCACCTTGTCGGCAGCTATTTCCTCATTGATTTTCGGATTGTATTTCATCGTACACGATCCCAGCGGGTAGAATCCTGTATCCACACCGAAGTTGTTGCCGCTCATGTTGGTGTAATGGCGTACGACAGATGGCTCGTCTACCTCGGGCAGAGCCGGGGCGGTGTCGCGCAGCAGTGTATGGGGGATGGCAGCGGCCACCGTGGTGCCGTAGGTGTTGGCGGGTAGGCTGTAGCCCTTGCGTCCCTTTCGCGAGAGCTCGAAAATGAGCGGGGAATAATATTCTCTATTCATGGTCTACAGTGCTTTAACGATTGAAACATAGCGGTCGATATCTTCGCGTGTCTGCATCTCGGTGACGGCGATGAGCAGCAGGTCATCGGCCAGCTTCACTCCGGCGAATATGCCCTGGGCGAGAGTCGCGTCAATGATGGCATCGACATTCCCGGCATCCACTTTCATCAGAAACTCATTGAGGAAGGGCTTATCGGGATACATCAGCCGCATCTTGCCTGTGGCGGCAAGAGCCGTGGCCAGGTAGTGGGCTCCCGCACATCCGAGGTTGTTGACCTCGCGTAGGCCGTCGGCACCCATCACCGACATGTAGATTGTGGCCTGCAGAGCCATGAGCCCCTGATTGGAGCAGATGTTGGAGGTGGCCTTGTCGCGGCGTATGTGCTGCTCGCGGGCCTGGAGGGTGAGCACGAACACGCGACGGCCCGAGGCATCGGTGGTGGCACCCACTATACGGCCCGGGAGCTTGCGCATCAGAGCCTTGGTGCAGCACAGATAGCCCAGATAGGGGCCACCGTAATTGAGAGGTATACCCAGCGACTGTGCTTCACCTACGGCGATATCGGCGCCCCAGCTGCCCGGGGTGCGGAGCACGGCCAGGGCGGATGCAGGAGCATTGATCACGAACAGGGCCTTATGGGCGTGGCAGAGATCGGCCAGGCCGGTGAAGTCTTCCACTATGCCGTATAAGTTGGGAGCTGCCACCACTACTCCGGCCACGTCACCGGCGCCGAGCATCTCCTTGAGACTCTCGGAATCGGTGACACCGTCCTTCTCGGGTATTGTCTCAAGAATCACCTTGTGATAGCGGGCGTATGTCGCCATCACGCGGGCTACGGCCGGATTAAGGGTGGCGGATACCAGCACACGATTCTTGCGGCGGNCGGNNGCCNCGCACATNAGNATTGCCTCGGCTGTGGCGGTGGTGCNGTNATACATCGATGCGTTGGATATGTCCATACCAGTGAGAGATGTCATCATCGACTGATACTCAAAGATATATTGCAGTGTGCCTTGCGATATCTCGGGCTGGTAGGGCGTATAGGCTGTGAGAAATTCAGAGCGCGAGGCCAGTGAGGCCACTACAGAGGGCGTGTAGTGGTCGTAGAATCCGGCTCCGCCGAAGCATACGAGCGGAGTGCATCGCCGGCTCATGGAGTCGAAGAAATCGCGTACCTCCTTCTCGCTCATCTCGGCCGGTAAGGCGTAGGGCTGTTTGAGCCTCAGCTCCGNCGGCACATCNCTGTANAGCTCATCGAGNGCNGTGCANCCGCANTCGGCGAGCATNGCCGAAATTTCCTCGGGTGTGTGAGGCAGGTATCTATGTTGTGACATGGCTTGCCTGTATTAGTGGGCTNCTTCGCNTTTGCAGAGTTGAGCGTAGGCCTCCTCGTCAAGCAGGTTGTCGAGCTGTGAGGGGTCTGTCATCTCCACCTTGATGATCCAGTTGTAGAGCGGGGCTTCGTTGACAAGCCGGGGGTTGTCGATAAGGTGCTCGTTTATCTCAACGATAGCACCCGATACCGGAGCGAATAGATCGGATGCGGCCTTTACGGATTCGATGGCGCCGAAATCCTCGCCGGCCTCTACGTCGTCGCCTACCTCGGGCATGTCGACGTACACTACATTGCCGAGCTGCCTGGCAGCGAAATCAGAGATACCGATATATGCGATGTTGCCGTCGATGCGTGCGTATTCGTGTGAAGGAAGATATTTTATCATGATATTTATGTTTTAGAGATTTGTGTTGTGATTATTTATTTTTTGTATCTGGGCTGATAGAAGCGTTTCTTGACCACCGTGGCAGGGAATGTCTTGCGGCGCACCTTCACCATCAGCTCTGTGCCGAGTTTGGCATACTCGGCCTTGACCAGAGCGAAGGCGAGATTCTTGTCGATGGTGATGGAGTGGTATCCGGTGGTGACCTGGCCTATCACCTCGCCCTCGGTGTTGAGCACATCGTAGCCGTGACGGGCTATGGCGTTGCCGTTGATTTCCAGACCTACGAGCCGGCGTGAAGGGCCGTCGGTTTTGAGCTTCTCTGCAGGGCCGCGACCGATGAATTCCGGTTTCTCAAACTTGACGAAGATGCCCAGACCGGCCTCGATGGGCGATATGTCATCGCCGAGCTCATCACCGTAGAGGGGCAGACCGGCCTCGAATCGCAGTGTGTCGCGGCAACCGAGTCCGCAGGGCTGCACGCCGGCCTCAATTAGCTTGTCCCAGAATTTGGCCGTGAGATCGTGTGACGCATATATTTCAAATCCGTCCTCACCGGTGTATCCGGTGCGGCTCACCACTATATCCTCGCCATCGGCCTTCATGTCCTTGAAGGTGTAGAAAGCGAGATCCGAGGCATCGATCCCCAGCACATCGCGCAGTGTGGCCTCGGCATCAGGGCCCTGCACGGCTATCTCGCCATAGTGGTCGCTGAGATTGGTGATCTCCACATCATATCCTGTGGCGTTGGCGTCCATCCAGGCCACGTCTTTGTCGATGTTGGCCGCGTTGTATACGATGAGGAATTCGTTGTCGGCGCGCTTGTACACAAGCATATCGTCGACGGTGCCTCCCTCCGCGTTGAGCATCAGACCGTAGAAAATCTTTCCGTCCGGAGCTCCCGTGAGGTTGTTGGTGAATATATGGTTGACGTATCTCTCTGCATCGGGTCCCTTGACAAGGGATTCTCCCATGTGTGATACGTCGAATACTCCGACGTGGTCTCTCACGGCGTTGTGCTCCTCGATTATGCCCTTGTATTGTATCGGCATGTCGAATCCGCCGAACGGGCTCATCTGTGCCCCCAGGTCGATATGACGCTGATGCAGGCATGTCTCTTTCATGGTAGTATTTGGTTTTATGTTGATATTTTGTGAATTGGTGTCGGGGATTGTGAGCAGAGAGATAAGTTGTGATGTGGATAATCCGGCTATGGTGTGTGATGCGTCGATACCGTCAAGTGCGCGGGCCAGATCATCACGACGGGGACGCACCCCTCGGATGCGGTCGATGATGGTGGTGTCGAGATCGGAGAGCAGGAAGAAATCGCCGGTGATGTCGGCATCGGCGATGGTGTCTGCGTCGGTGAGTATGGTCACATCAAATATACCGACTCCGTCAATCACCTGTGTCGGCAGCTTGACACGGTCGCCACAGCGCGGGCGCGTATGTCGGCCGAAGGTCCACGCGGGGTCATGATACCTCTGCTGCAATGCTGTGATACCCTCTATGTCGGCGGGTGAGAGCGTGACTGATGTGTCGCACATTCCGGCCACGAGATATGAAGCGAGGGAGCTGAGAGTCATGTCGGGCAGCGAGGCCGAGAGGCCCGTGACGCGTGCGCCTACGGATTTTACCTTACGTGATTGGAGTTTTGATCTTGAGGGCGTGATGGCGCGGCTCATCACGGCGTTATCGACCTGCCACAGCAGTGTGCCGTGTACAATCGAGCGCGAGGCCATGCGGTAGAAGGCGTTACCTGACACCTTGCGCTCTCCGAGCATCAGGTCATTGCGGCCCGAGACGGTGATATCCACCCCCACACCGCACAGCGCCCGAGCCATGCTGCCGAGATAGCGGCCGAATACGCGGGTCACATCCGTGTCGGGGGTGATGTAGCTGATCATCAGATTGTCGGGGTCTGCATATACACATCCTCCTCCGCTGCGGCGGCGGAATACGGATATGCCTTGCTCACGGCAATATCCGAGATCTACCTCGAGATCGGCCACCTGATTGCGCCCGAATATCACCGTGGGCTCCACGATCCATGTAAACATATAGTCGCCGGGGGGCATGTGTGCAGCCACCCATTCCTCCGTCGCCAGATAAAACGAAAGGGGGCGCTTGTGTGGTGAGGCCGGGACGATAACGTGGATCATGTCGCCAGAAACTTAGCTTTTGGGTTTATAATGCCAAAGGTATGAAATAATTTCTGAACTGACAAAATTTTTGACAGCGCGTGTACGGCTAAAGTATAATATGACCGTCTGCCTGGATAAATTGGTTGAAATGGCGGCGTACAGGCCGTGGGGAGGGGTACGCCTATCTGCGCCGTGGATCGATGTCTTCCCACTCCACGTCTTCGATCTGCGAGGTCTCGGTGTAGGTGATGTGTGCGGTGGTGTCTGTGTCAGACTGGCCGGGAAGGTCTTCAAATTCGACATATTCCCCGACATCGCGTGTTATTATCTTGGCGCGGCGTTTGGGTCTCTGTCCATCAGGCCGGCCGGACGTGCGCTGTTGCGCCCCAAACATCTCGCTGAAGCGGTTGCGGGCTGCCCGCAGACCCAGATATATCTTGAGCAGCGGGTAACCGAATATCAGAAATATGAAGAGGAAGATTATAAGCAGAGTCATAGACAGAAGATGGTGTGTGTGGCCGTNGCTGCCGGATCAGTCGGGATCTTTGCGCAGAAACAGCGATATCAGCAGATAAAGAATGATGGTCCACATCAGGCCGCTGACTCCGTAGAGTATCAGGAAGGCGATNGTGGCGATGACGATGCCGTAGCGCTTGGCATTGTCNTNNAAGCTGTAGTTGTGNAATTTGAGGGAGAACATGCGCAGGTTGCACACCATGGTCAGGGCCANGGCCNCCACGATGATGGCNGTNAGCCATGCCGGAGGCAGCATGTAGCGCTCGGTCCAGGCAGCGAAGCCTACCCAGAATATCGCATTGGCCGGGATGGGCATACCGGTGAATGTGGTGGTCTGATTGGTGTCAACATTGAATCTGGCCAGACGCAGCGCGCCACACAGAGGTATTATCAGGGCGGCCAGGCACCAGGGCTGTGCGCTCATCAGATTCAGCATCATCATGCCGGGAGCCACACCGAAGCTCACGAGGTCGCTGAGCGAGTCGAGCTCCTTGCCGATAGGCGAGTAGGCTTTGAGCAGACGGGCCGAAAAGCCGTCGCAGAAGTCGAATACAGCGGCCAGGGCCACGAATATGAAAAAACAGTGCAACCCCGACATGCCGAGATATACATCCGTGAGATGAAAGGCCATGAACACGGCCATGCATCCTGACAACAGGTTGAGGCTGGTGAGGGAGTTGGGTATTATGGTTGCGATTCTGTGCATTTATTTGCTATGCTGAGGATGGATGGTTGGGCGCAGACGGCCTACCTGTGTGACACCACCGGTGACCGTGTCGCCGATTTTTGACAATATTTCAGTGCCGAGCGGCAGATACAGGTCAATTCTCGACCCGAATTTGATGAATCCCATGTGGTCTTCGATCGAGGCTTCTATGCCCGGTGTGGCGTATGTTACGATGCGGCGCGCCATTGCTCCGGCCACCTGGCGCATCAGCACGAGCTGTCCCTGGGGTGTGCGTATCACGACGGTGCCGCGCTCGTTTTCGGTGCTTGATTTCGGCAGATATGCGGCTAAGAAACGACTTTTGTGATGGGTAGAGAAGATGACCTCACCGTTGACCGGAAACCAGTTGGCATGCACATTGAGGATACTCATGAACACCGAGAACTGTATGCAGTTGCATTTCAGATACTCCGGCTCGTATACCTCCTCGCAGGCCACTACCTTGCCGTCGGCACTGGATACCACTGCATCGACGGGGTCGCCGTTGAATTTGCGTCGCGGTGACCTGAAGAAGTTGACGGCAAACATGTACACCACCACAAATATCACAGTCAGGATAATGGCCGGAATCTTTGACTCCACCCATATCCATAGAGGTGCTGCTATGATTGACATAATCAGCAGTATCACTATCAGTATTTCTGTGCCTTCATGGTGGATCTTTACACGCATGGCTGTATACGGGATATTTGTCGTTAATTTATGATTGATGTGGTGAGAGACCCAGGTCTCTCACCACCCGGGAAGACTTGATTTAGATGCAAAGGTAATTAAAATTCCGTAATTGCCCAAAAAAAGGTTGACAAAGTAAGGAATTTACCGGCTCAATACTGCTCTGTCTCGTTGGGGAAGTCGCCGGTCTTCACATCATCTATATAACGTGATACGGCCTCANTNATTATAGTAGACAGATCAGCATAGCGGCGCAAGANCTTGGGAGAGAATCCCTTGTTGATGCCGAGCATGTCGTGCATCACCAGCACCTGGNCATCTACGCCTCCGCNTGCCCCGATACCTATCACTGGGATTGTGAGCTCGGCGGCCACGCGGGTGGCCAGCTCGGCGGGAATCTTCTCGAGCACCAGGGCAAAGCATCCGATGTCTTCGAGCATGTGGGCGTCGCTGATGAGCTTGGCGGCTTCGGCCTCATCCTTGGCACGCACGTTATAGGTGCCGAATTTGTTGATTGACTGCGGGGTCAGGCCTAAATGTCCCATTACGGGGATACCGGCTGAGATTATTCTCTCGATCGACTCACGTATCTCGGCACCGCCCTCTATCTTGACAGCCTCGGCATGGCTCTCCTTCATGATGCGCACGGCAGAGGCCAGCGCCTCAAGGGGATTGCCCTGATAGGTGCCGAACGGCATGTCGCACACCACCAGGGCGCGCTGAGTGCCTTTGATCACGCTTTTGGCGTGGTAGATCATCTGGTCGAGTGTCATGGGCAGNGTGGTCATGTTNCCGGCCATNACGTTNGATGCNGAGTCGCCNACGAGNATCACATCCATNCCGGCNTCNTCGATGAGNTTGGCCATNGAGTAATCNTANGCNGTGAGCATNGATATTTTCTCACCNCGGTGTTTCATCTCGGCNAGGCGTATTGTGGTGACTTTACGCTTGTTATCTACAGTATTTGTTGACATGTCGGTTTCTTGATTAATAAAAAAAAGGAAATGTGGTGCAAAGGTATGTAAGAAAAAGCGTAATCTAAAATCTTTTTTTCAAAATTCATTTTTTTGGTGGATTGCCGATAAATTGATAACTTTACGCCCCGTTAGCAATAATTAAAAAATATATAATAATGTTTAAGAACCAACCGACAGGGCTATATGTCCTCTCGCTCGCCAACACAGGCGAGCGCTTCGGCTACTACACGATGCTCGCCATCTTCCTGCTGTTTCTGCAGGCCAAGTTTGGTTTTGACTCCACGGTATCCGGCCAGATTTACGCGGTATTTCTGGCCACGGTCTATTTCATGCCGCTCGTAGGTGGCTGGATCGCAGACAAGTGGAGCTTTTCAAAATGTGTTGTCACTGGTATCGCGGTGATGTTTACGGGCTATCTGGTGATGTCCATCCCCACCGAGATACGCTCCACATCCTCGCTTGCCATCCTCATCTGCGCGTTGCTGCTCATATCCGTGGGCACCGGTCTGTTCAAGGGTAACCTGCAGGTGATGGTGGGCGACCTGTATAATGACCCCCGCTATTCGGGTCAGCGCGACGCCGCCTTCTCATTATTCTATATGGCAATCAATGTGGGCTCGATGTTTGCCCCGATGACTGCCACGGCCATGTGCAACTATGCGTTGGGCGGCAAGGGCCTCACTTACGTGGCAGCCCTGCCGGCAGCCTGCAACGCATATCTCGACGGACATGAGAATGGCGCCGAGCTGGTGAAACTCGCCACCGAAAACGGCATGTCTGTCGGCACCAACGTGGGCCAGTTTGCCAGCGATTACATCACTACGCTCTCGACCGGTTACAGCTATGGATTCGCAGTGGCATGCGTGTCGCTGGTGGTGAGCTTCCTCATATACTATTTCGGCAGAGGCACATTCGCCCATATCGTGGCCAACAAGAAGGGCGACGCGGCCAAGGCAGGAGCCGTGGCCGGCGGTCCGGAGCTGTCAGCCGCCCAGGTCAAGCAGCGCGTCGTGGCCCTGATGCTCGTATTCGCCGTGGTTATCTTCTTCTGGATGGTGTTCCATCAGAATGGCGCCACCCTCACTGAGTTTGCCAAGACCTGCACATCGCCCGATGCCACAGGCTGGACCCGTATAGGATTCAACGTATGGGCTCTGCTGAGCATAGCTGTGGGTGTATACGCGCTGTTCAGCCTGTTTCAGAGCAAGGGCTCTACAAGCCGCATCGTCTCTTTGGTGATACTCGTGGCCGTGGCAGCCTCACTGGTGTATTTCTACGATGCCACACCCGATCCGCTCACGGGCATACAGCCTCAGCAGTATCAGCAGTTCAATCCGTTCTATGTGGTGGCTCTCACTCCCGTGTCGCTCGCTATCTTCGGCTGGCTTGCAAGGAAAGGCAAGGAGCCGTCGGCTCCCCGCAAGATCGGCTATGGCATGGTGATGGCCGGCGTAGCCTACGCGGTGATGATGATCGGATCATTCTCTCTTGCCGGAGTAAATGGCAACGTATCGCCCAACTGGCTAATCTCGACCTATCTGCTGCTCACATTCGCCGAGCTGCTGCTCTCGCCGATGGGTATATCTTTTGTGAGCAAGGTAGCGCCTCCCAAGCTCAAGGGCTCGATGATGGGCGGCTGGTTTGCCGCNACGGCNGTCGGCAACTATCTNGTGTCGATACCNATGTTGCTCTGGGGCAAGATCGANGTNTGGTTGCTGTGGTGTATCCTCATCGTGATCTGTCTGGTATCGGCNGCGTTTATCTTCTCNGTGATGAAGAAGCTCGAAGCCGCCACATCAGACACACCCGCACCCGCCTCGCTGGAGAATGTGGAGGATGATGCCATCTGAGACTACCGTCAGATAAATGAACATAAAGAAACGGCTTCAAGGGACATCTTGAAGCCGTTTCTTTATGTCATGGCGGGACTATTTAGAGTGGCGGCGGTAGGCGTCGGCCAGACGTGTGTGATAGCCGCGTGAGGCGTATGATGCGCCGTTGTATTTGCGGGCGAAGGATGCCCAGTCTTTATCCTGAAGGGATTTGAGCATGCCCGTGTTGATGATGAAGTTGGCGAAGAGCTCGAGTTGTGAGCGCTCGCTTAAGCTCATCTTCTTTACAAATTCTTCGTGCGACTTGGTGCCGCATTGCTTGTAGTTGAATCCGCCTATCTGAAACATGCCCCAGAATGTGCCCTCGATGGCCGAGACGGGGTCGATTGTCATTGCGGCATCGAGGCGGGCCTGCTGTGCGGCCTGTTGCGAGCCGTACTTGGCTGTGTTGGGTCGATTGAATATCACGGCATGGCTCTTGCGGTAGCGACTGAGGTTGACGCCATGTTTGGCCGCACGTTTCTGATACATCGCCAGATCAAAGTTGATCACCGGCTTGCCCTCGGTCCAGAACCCCTTATGTGAGGCCCCGGCCTCGATATCCACCACGGCCTTGATTGCCGCTACCTCCACACCAAGGCGCTCGGCCACTTCCTTGTAGTCATTCTCCGAGAGTCTCATGGGGTCGTGAGTGTCGAGGTCGGGGTGATCGTCGGATACCATCTTTATGGTGCCGGGTGCTGGATCCTTGACACTGGTGCTGTCGGGGTCGTTGGCCGCGCCTCGTGTAGAGGAGCAGCCTGCGATAATGGCTACGATAAGCAGGCCTGGTAGTAGTTTCATGGTCGTGGTGTATTGGAAGTCGTTTAAACTTATTACAAAATGTTAATTCCATATATGATGTTACCCTCATTGTTAACCTTTCGGATTCTTTACGGTCGATTTTTTCTCTTTCCCCGGTCACGATGGATCCCCATCGCTCCCTCAGAAAGCTCAAAATCGCCTCGTAAATAATCTCGAAATGTTAATTTGTAATATGTCAAAACGACTTCTTGGTAAATAATCAGACGCCGGCTTTATGGGCCGGCGTCAATTTTATTAATCGTGTAAGCCGGATGCCGTATCAATCCTTGAGATCGGCAACCTTCTCGATAATGCGGCAGANTTGTCCCCAGAAGCGCNCTACAGCANGGANGTNCATACGCTCNGACGGAGAGTNTACGCCCTNGAGCGTGGGACCGAACGATACNATGTCGANGCCCGGGNACNTGGTGAGGAACAGNCCGCACTCAAGACCGGCATGGATGGCCTTGATGGCAGGCTTGATGCCGTAAAGCTCCTCGTATGCGTCTGAGGCTATCTTCATGATACGCGAGTTGATATTGGGCTCCCATCCGGGATATCCGTCACCGTGCTTGACCTCGGCTCCGGCAAGGGCGAAGACAGCCTCCACCTGATGGGCGATGTCCCATTTGCGTGATTCTACGGATGAGCGCTGGCTGGTGCAGATGAGCACGCGGTTGTCGGGTATCATCTTGACGGATGCGAGGTTGGTGGATGTCTCTACCAGGCCTTCGAGCTGGCGGCTCATGGATACCACTCCGTGAGGCGCGCAGTAGAGCGCGTAGATGAGATTGCGTGATGTGGTCTGGTCCATGGCGAAGTCAGGGCGGTCGGCCGTTGAGAGAGTCACCTCGAAGGTGGGCTCAAGATCGCGGTATTCGTTGTCTACCTCGGCGGAGAACACATTGAAGTCAGCGGTGATGTCTTCTTTCTTTGAGGTATGCACACCGATCACTGCGTGAGCGGCGCGTGGGATGGCGTTGCGCAGGTTGCCGCCGTCGATGTCGCAGAGTATCACCTCATGTTTCTGCATCTGCTGCCAGATGAAGCGTGCGAGCATCTTGTTGGCGTTGATGCGTCCCAGGTTGATGTCGCTGCCTGAGTGTCCGCCCAGACCCTTGGCTACCTCGATACGGAAGTAGTGGAAGTCGGTGGGGGCTACAGAGCGGCTGTAGTGGAATGTGGCAGTGGTGTCCACACCGCCGGCGCAGCCGATGAATACCTCGGCATCGTCTTCAGAGTCGAGATTGATGAGGATCTCGCCGCGTATCATGTCGGCGCCGATGTTGTTGGCACCGGTCATGCCGGTCTCCTCGTCGACTGTGAAGAGGGCTTCGAGCGGACCGTGTACGAGGTCGGGATCTGACAGAGCGGCCAGAGATGCTGCCACACCTATGCCGTTGTCGGCGCCGAGTGTGGTGCCGTCGGCGTGGATCCACTCGCCGTCGATTATCGTGGTGATGGGATTATTCTCGAAGTCGAAGCTCTTGTCGTTGCTCTCGCACACCATATCCATGTGTCCCTGCAGGATGATGGCGGGAGCCTGCTCATGGCCCGGGGTGGCGGGCACGCTCATGGCTACGTTGCCGACAGCGTCGGTGCGCACCTCGATATTGTGCTTGGCTGCGAAGTCAAGCAGATACTGGCGTATTTTCTCCTCTTTCTTTGAGGGACGGGGCACTTTGGTGATTTCGTCGAAAATCTCGAACACACGTGCCGGCTTAAGATCCTTGATTGTCATGATAGTCGGGTTAGTTAGTTTTATCTTGTCGCAAAAGTAATGATAAAATCGCAAGGTAACACTTAACAAAAATTTCGTAACCGAAAAGAATGTTAAAAACCATGCTTTTCCGACCACTAAGTTACTAAATTAAAT
>WFLX010148484.1_pt1 | contig 14107 bp, 8 predicted proteins | sample 4967041 | NCBI WGS metagenome assembly WFLX01 (sample SAMN12857096, study PRJNA449069) | gut metagenome | isolation source: stool from male and female vole | host: Microtus ochrogaster | place: USA:Florida | collected 2017
GCGGAATCGTTGGATTTACAGGGCGGCAGCAGGCTGCGCCTATCTTACTGGAAGGACTGTCAAAGTTAGAGTACAGGGGGTATGACTCTGCAGGAGTGGTAGTGCGTGATGGTGATGCCTCCGCAGAGATCGTAAAGGCAAAGGGACGGTTAAAGGTACTGTCGGAGAAGACCAATGGCGGTGAGGCAGTCCCCGGCACCTGCGGTATCGGGCATACCAGATGGGCGACCCATGGAGAGCCTTCCGAAAATAATGCCCATCCCCATAGCAGTGATGATATGAATGTTGTTGCCGTTCATAATGGTATCATTGAAAATTATCAGGAGATCAAAGATAAGCTTCTGAAAAAAGGTTATACTTTTTATTCCCAGACAGATACGGAAGCGCTGGTTAAACTTGTGGATTATTATTATAAAAAATATCAGGTAGGACCCATCGATGCGCTTGCAAAGACTATGGTACGTGTCCGTGGTTCCTATGCGCTTGCGGTCATGTTTAAGGATTATCCCGGAGAGATCTATGTTGCCAGAAAAGACAGTCCGATGATCTTAGGGATCTCTGACGGGGAGTCATATATCGCTTCTGATGTTCCGGCAATTTTGAAATATACCAGAAACGTGTATTATATCGGTAATCTGGAGATGGCGCGCCTTACCAAAGGCGGGATTGATTTTTATAATATTGATGGCGAGATCATTGAAAAAGAACTGACGGAAATCAAGTGGGACGCCGAGTCTGCAGAAAAAGGCGGCTATGAATATTTTATGATGAAGGAGATCCATGAGCAGCCAAAGGCGATCAGGGATACGATCAATGCCGTAGTTTCGGATGGCAGTATCGATCTTTCCTCTGTCGGGCTCACGGAGGAGGCGATCAGGGAAGTGCGCCAGATCCATATTGTGGCGTGCGGTTCTGCGTATCATGCGGGAGTAGTGGCGCAGTATGTGATAGAGGATCTTGCGCAGATTCCGGTTCGGGTGGAGCTGGCATCAGAGTTCCGTTACCGCAATCCTTTATTGCAGGAAAATGACATGGTTCTGATCATCAGCCAGTCAGGAGAGACAGCGGACAGTCTTGCCGCGCTCCGCGAGGCGAAGAACAGGGGAGTCAGGACGCTTGCCATCGTCAATGTGGTCGGCAGCTCAATCGCAAGGGAGGCAGATAATGTCTTTTATACATTGGCAGGACCGGAGATCGCGGTTGCGACGACAAAGGCATATAGCTGTCAGTTGATCGCATGCTATCTTCTTGCGCTGGAATTTGCCAGAGTGAGGGAGACGATAGAGGAGAAGCAGTATCAGGAGATGTTAGAGGAGATGGATGCCCTTCCCGCCAAGATTGAGAAGATCATTGAGGATAAGGAGAGAATACAGTGGTTTGCTTCCAAGTATGTTAATGCAAAGGATGTTTTTTTCCTGGGACGAGGGATCGATTATGCCATTTGTCTGGAAGGAAGCTTGAAAATGAAAGAGATCAGCTATGTCCATTCAGAGGCGTATGCGGCAGGGGAACTGAAGCACGGAACGATCAGCTTGATCGAGGACGGAACGCTGGTAATCAGTGTTTTGACGCAGCAGGAGCTGTATGAAAAAATGGTCAGCAATATGGTAGAAGTAAAGAGCCGGGGGGCTTGTCTCATGGGATTGACCACATATGGCCATTACAATATTGAAGATACCGTAGATTTTGCAACATATATTCCTAAGACGGACAGACATTTTTCGGCAAGCCTTGCGGTGGTTCCGCTGCAGCTGATGGGTTATTACTTGAGTCTTGCGAAAGGTTTGGACGTGGATAAGCCGAGAAACCTTGCAAAGTCGGTTACGGTAGAATAGGGAGGCAGACGGGAATTTGTGTGACGGCTGCGGAATATAAGTTTAACGGATAGGGGAGTGAAGACATGAAATATAAGGTATTGATAACTGGCAGGGCTTTTCCGGTAATTGATGATTTTTTTGTGAGGACCCAGGACACGTTTGAGTGTATGTCCACATCCGACCGTGAATCGGATCTTCAGCTGCATGTGAAGTTGTTCCAGCCGGATATCTTTGTTTTTTGCCCTAAAGAGGAGACGAAAGAACGGATGCAGCGCATCAGCGATGCGAGATATAAAGCGGAAAAAGAAGTTATGATGGTGGTGATAGGGGATTCTGCGGATGTGCAGAATTTTACCTCAGCCTGCAAAGGCGCTGTGGATCTTGTGCTTCACAAACCGATCTCTATCAGCAAGGTGCAGGAGGAGATTCTGTCGATCATACGGGCAAAGGAAAGAAAGGCTGCAGAAAAAGCGGCGATGGAGGCGCAGGCGGCAGAGGAAGCAAGGCTGGCGATGGAGGCACAGGAGCAGGACGGAGCGGAAAACAGTGGTATGAAGCATGTACTGGTCATTGACGATGATCCGGTGATGCTTAAGACAATCAAGCGGTATCTGGGGGAAGAATATAATGTTGCTACGGCATTAGCAGGAAAGATAGCATTGAAATTTCTGGAGAAACGAACAACGGATATTATTCTGCTGGATTATGAGATGCCGTCCATGAACGGACCTGAGGTGCTGGATATTCTCAGGGCAAATGAAAAGACAAAGGATATACCGGTTATTTTCCTAACCGGCGTGAATGAGGTGGATAAGATACAGAAGGTATTGATCATGAAGCCCCAGGGGTATATGTTGAAACCGGTAAATAACGAAGAACTTCATCGTACTTTGAAGAAGATATTAGGTTGAAAAATATATCCAAGGCGGCATGGGCGATTAAAATAAGACATAGAACAGATTACATAGAAGGGATCATAATCAGTAGATGAAAAAAACAGATTCCCCAGAAAAAATTCGATTGACAGATCTGATTGAAGTGGAGATCCTGCAGAAGATGCAGGATGCTTTTGCAAAAATGACAGGAATGGCGGCGTTGACAACGGATGAAAACGGCGCCGCTATTACGAAAGGAACAAATTTTTCGGCTTTTTGTACAGATTACTGCAGAAAGTCGGTAGTGGGGAGAAAAAGGTGCGAAGAGTGTGATAGGAAGGGTGCGTTAATGGCGTTGGAGAAGAAGGGGCCCGTATCCTATTACTGTCATGCGGGACTGATAGACTTTGCGGCGCCGATTATCCTGAATGGAACCATGATCGGCGGTTTTATCGGGGGTCAGGTGCTGACGCAAAAGCCATACCGTGAGGCTATGAGGAAGATTGCGGCAGAGATCGATGTTGATCCCGAAGGGTTTTTAAAGGCGGCGGAAGAAACGAATATTGTGGAGAAGGAAACGATACAAAGGGCGACGGAAGCCATCTATGAGGTTGCGGAGATCCTTACCGATATGGCATATAAGGCATATGTATCTTTGCAGCTCAGCATGGAGGCTATGCAGGCCGCTTCTTTAAAGTCGGATTTTCTTGCGAATACAAGCCATGAGATCAGGACGCCGATGAACGCCATCGTTGGTATGGCGCAGCTTGCGCTTAGGGAGCAGCTGCCAAATACGGCAAGGGATTACCTGAATCAGATCGTAAGCTCCAGCCAGATCCTGCTTACGATCATTAATGATATTCTTGATTTTTCCAAGATAGAATCGGGAAAGATGACAATTATAGAGGAAGTCTATTCACCGGTTGCTATGCTGCGGGATATTATCAATATTATCATTACAAGGATTGGCGACAAGGATGTGGAACTGTTGATCGATATTGAACCGACGATTCCAAAGGAGCTTCTGGGCGACAGCATAAGAATTCAGCAGATCATTGTAAATCTTGCCAATAACGCCGTTAAATTCACCAAGAACGGCAAGGTTGCGATCAGTATGCATTATCAGAGAAAGTCAAAGGATGAGATCCTGCTGCAGTGTTCCGTAGAGGATACGGGAATAGGGATCAAAAAGGAAGATTATGATAAACTCTTTGAAGCGTTTCAGCAGCTGGACAGCAAGCGCAATAGAGGCGTGGAAGGAACGGGGCTGGGTCTTGTGATTGCACATAATCTTTTGGACCTGATGAACGGCAGGATTTATGTGGAGAGCGAATATGGGATGGGCAGCATCTTTTTCTTTGAACTGCCGCAGAAGATCATCACGGATGAGCCGAGTATCGATTATCACTGCGATAAAGAGGGTGTAGCTGCGATGATCAGCAATTCTTATGTCAAGGAACAACTAAAAAAAGATGTAGAGCGTTATGGAGCGTTGTTTTTTGATGCGTCGTCTCCGGAAAAGATCATGCAGCTTGCTGAAGCGGGAAAGCTTCATTTTTTGTTTATTGAACGGATGGCAATGACACAGGAAATAGAAGAACTGCTTTCACACCACCCGGAACTGACGGTTGTTGTGCTTTCGTCAATGCAGGGGATGCAGAACGGTATGTGGGACAATTTTGTACAGATGAAAAAACCCGTTCATTCCGCCAATCTTGTCCGCATTTTCCGGCACGAGGATATTCATATGTCTGTTTCGGAGTCTTCCGGAGATATGATTTCCTTTATTGCACCGGATGCGGAAATTTTAATTGTGGATGATAATGCAATCAATCTGACTGTGGCGGAGGGACTTTTGGAACCGCTGCAGATGAAGATCGACAGGGCGCTCAGCGGTAAAGAGGCGATTGATATGATATCCAATAAACATTATGATATCATCCTGATGGATCATATGATGCCGGAGCTTGATGGTGTGGAAACGACGCGTATTATCAGAAGATTTCATCCGGAATATGACGATGTCCCGATCATTGCCCTGACGGCCAATGCGATAGCGGGAACGCAGGCGATGTTTATCAAGGAAGGCATGAATGATTTTATTGCAAAGCCGATTGAATTGCAGATTATGTTGGATAAATTGAGAAAATGGCTTCCGGCTGGGAAAGTGGTCAATATCCAAACGGATAATACCGGCGGCAGTGCAGCAAATGCGGCGCTTCTGTCGGCGGGGAAGGAGAAGGTGACCGCCATAGCGATTGAAGGACTTGATACGGGATATGCGTTGGGACTTCTGGGCTCTGAAAAGTTATTCTGGGCGGTTCTAAAGGATTATTATCATGCAATTCCCAAGAAGATGGAACGGATTGAAGAATATGAAAAGAAAGAGCAGTGGAAAGAATATACGATCGAAGCGCATGCTTTGAAAAGCGCTTCCAGACAGATCGGGGCGCTAAAACTTTCGGAACGTGCAGAAAATCTGGAAAACGCAGGCAATCGGAAGGATGGCGACATGATTCATGCGCTGACCGGGGAGCTGCTGCTGCAGTGCAGATATTATCAGGAGATATTAAGACCGTATTTTCCGGAGGAAGATAAGACGGCTGGTCACGAAGAGATTACGAAGCGGGAACTGACGGAGGCATTTGAAAAGATCAGGGAAGCTCTGGAAGAGCTGGATATGGATACAGCAGGTGAAATGGTGATGAAACTGGCGGAATATAGATACGACGGATGGCAGAAGGAATTGCTGGCAAAGATAGAAAACGCCGTAGAGGATATGGATGTGGAGCAGTGCGAGGAAATCATAGAAACGTGGGAGAACAGGCTTAAGGAGTAAGCGTGTGGAAAATACTTTAGAAATGAGGTTGGATATGGGGAATTATCAACAACTATCCGAAGAACTGCAGGAGCGGATAAAAAAGGACAGAAAAGCTCACTGGATCAATCCGTATGCCTTTCAAAACGAAGATGTGCTAAGGCGAAATATGGATCACGATCAGGCGTCTCTCTGGCGTCCCGCTTTTGTAAGAGACTGCGAAAAGATCATGAATATTCCCTACTACAACCGATACGGAGATAAGACGCAGGTATTTTCCCTGTATCGCAATGATGATATTACGAGGCGGCTGACCCATGTTCAGCTGGTATCCCGGACGGCAAGAAATATCGGGCAGATGCTGGGACTGAATCTTGACCTGATTGAAGCGATTTCACTGGGACACGATATCGGACATACGCCTTTCGGACACGCGGGAGAGCGTAAGCTGGACGAGCTTTACTTCGGCAGGACGGGACGTCATTTTTCACATAATATCCATAGCGCAAGGGTGCTGGATACGATCTTTCCTGTCAATATCAGCCTGCAGACGCTGGATGGCATTATCTGTCATAATGGCGAAATGGAACAGGAAAAATACGAGCCTTTTTCCTACAGGGATTTTGCGGAGTTTGACCGGAAGATGGAAGCGTGCTGTCTGGATACGGCTGCCTGCAAAAAACTTGTGCCGGCAACGCTGGAAGCATGCGTAATGAGGGTGTCTGATATCATTGCCTATCTGGGCAAGGACAGGCAGGATGCCATGAAACTGGGATTGCTGCAGGATGATTCGGAATTTACGGATCATGAAATGGGAAAGAGTAATGCGGAGATTATCCACAATATGACGGTCAATATCATAGAGTGCAGTTACGGAAAGCCATATCTGAAGATGGATCCCCAGTATTATGCGGCATTTTCCAAAGCAAAGAAGGAAAATTATCAAAGAATCTATGAGCATGATGTAAATACAAGAGTATTTGATGAGCAGATATTCCCGATGTTTGAGGCTGTATATGAAAAACTTTTGAAAGATATGACGACGCATGACCGGGAGTCGGTAATCTATAAGCACCATATTGATTATATCAGAAGTTATACCAGATATTACAGCAGGAAGAATGATTATGAGGGACAGGAAGCAAATGCCATTGTCGCAGATTATATGGCGAGCATGACGGATGATTATTTTATCGATCTGTATGAGTATCTGTTTCCGAAGGGAAAATATAAGGTGAATTACAGAGGGTATTTTGAATAAGCGGTATGAAAATGATTTTCTATGAAATACTAAAGTAGATCAACAGAAATTTATAACAAATAAAAGATAGCAGATAACTGCGAAGATTCGGGTGTCAAAAGGGACCTTTAAAGAAACTATATGGCAAGCTGCACAAATAATAATCTGTGCATATGCATTGGAAGGAAATTAGAAATTCTTAACATTCCTATCCAATACCCAGCAATTTCGGAACACGATGTTCCGAAAAGGGGCAACTGAGCCATGGATGGCGAATTTNTCCCTTTTGCGTCCGTCTTCCACAACTATTNTCAGACNTTGAGTTATGTAAACCTCATGGCCAGAATTGTGGAATGAAAAATTATAAAGCTATCGTTTTGCAGTCAAATAAAACAAACAGATACCTAAACGGTCACAAAGAAAGGAAGGATGGAAAAATGGCAGAGATAACAATCACAGAAGCAAATTTTGAGAAAGAGGTTTTAGAGTCCGATATACCGGTGCTGGTAGACTTCTGGGCGGATTGGTGCGGCCCCTGTAAGATGCTTTCTCCCATGATCGCGGATATTGCGAAAGAATACGAGGGCAAGGTAAAGGTCGGAAAAATCAATATTGATGAAGAGCAGGGCCTGGCGATGAAGTATCGTGTCGCAAGCATACCGACGCTTGTAGTTTTTAAAGGCGGAGAAGCCGTGAAGCGTTCTGTCGGAGCCGTACCGAAGAGTCAGATTGAGGCACTGCTGTAGAGCGTGCCTTTTTTTGAAGATTTTGTGAATCGGGTGTTCTTAATTTGACGGAAAAGGAAAAATCCGTTATCATATAAAAATGAGTTTATGAAATGAGAATAAGAAAACAGGAGGAATGCAGATGGCGGNATATGGGGATTTGACGAAATACACGAAGAATATCATTGATATCTGTAGAAGCAATGATTATATACCGGCAGAATTATTTGATGAACTTGGAGTGAAACGGGGGCTTCGGGATAAAGATGGCAACGGTGTATTGACGGGACTTACGAATATCTCAAGGATTGATGCGTTTAAGTTTGAGGATGGTAAGAAGATCCCCTGTGACGGCAGCCTGTGGTACCGCGGTTATAATGTGATCGACCTGATCAATGGCTTTGAGGGAAAGCGGTATGGATTTGAGGAGATTGCGTATCTGCTGCTGTTAGGCGAGTTCCCGGGATCGAAGGAGCTCAGGGAATTTAAGGAGATGCTTGCTGCCTGCAGGCAGCTTCCGACCAATTTTACGAGGGACGTTATTATGAAGGCGCCCAGTAAAGATCTGATGAACTCGTTAACCCGGAGTGTGTTGACGCTGGCATCTTATGATGAGACGATCACGGATACATCCCTGGACCGTGTCTTGGAGCAGTGTGTTAAACTGATCAGCGTATTTCCGATGCTTTCCGTTTACAGTTATCATTCTTATAACCATTATCTTTGTGATGAGAGTCTTTATATCCACAGACCGCAGGACCATCTTTCGACAGCGGAGAATATTCTTTTGATGCTTAGACCCGATAAGAAATATACGGAACTGGAAGCAAAGGTGCTGGATATCGCGCTGGTATTACATATGGAACATGGCGGCGGAAATAATTCAACATTTACAACACGTGTCGTTACCTCTTCAGGTTCAGACACTTACTCTGTCATTGCGGCGGCGTTGTCTTCATTAAAAGGAGCAAAGCACGGCGGGGCGAATATCAAAGTGGTAGAAATGATGGAGGATATCCGCAGCCACGTATCTGATTGGAATGATGAAGAACAGGTCAGGAGATATTTGGAGAAACTTGTGGATAAAGAGGCATTTGACCGTAAGGGATTGATCTATGGTATGGGACATGCGGTATATTCCCTTTCCGATCCGCGGGCAAGAGTATTTAAGACGTTTGTGGAGAAACTGGCAGTAGCGAAAGGAAGGGAAAAGGATTTTGCCCTGTACAGCTTGGTAGAGCGTCTGGCGCCACAGGTCATCGGGGAAAAGAGAAAAATCTATAAGGGTGTCAGCGCTAATGTTGACTTCTACAGTGGATTTGTTTACAGCATGCTTGATATTCCGCTTGAGCTTTATACTCCGATCTTCGCCATTGCAAGGATCGTCGGTTGGAGCGCGCACAGACTGGAGGAAATTGTCAATATTGATAAGATTATCCGTCCTGCTTATAAGAGTATCATGAAAATCAAAGAATATCCTGAGGAAAAATAAAGAAAAATTATGGGATAATTTGTCAGAAATTAAGATTTATTTACGATAAAATAGAGTTGCTTCCTAAAATGTCCGGCTTATATANNAGGATNAGTTTTAGATGAAAAANCTCGNGAANTNTATATCGGAAGATCGAAAGGTTTNCCGGCTNTAAAATGAAAGATTNTTANGAAAGATTNGAGGACATTATGGAGNAGCAGACAATTGCGTTAACCGAAGATAATGACAAAATGATTAAAATCTTGTCCGAATTACTTACCAGAGAAAACAAATTACAGATCATGATTACTGTTCCGGGGAAAGATGAGGAAACATTTCATGAACTGTCAGCGGGTAATGTAAAGCCGGCGGCATCCAATCCCAGAGACTTGGAGAAAGACGTTACCAATATGATCCATGAGATTGGCGTTCCTGCCCATATTAAAGGATATCAGTATCTTCGGGAAGCGATCATGATGTCGGTAGAGGACACGGAGATGCTGGGTTCCGTTACCAAGGTACTGTATCCCACCATTGCCAAGCGTTATCAGACGACCCCCAGCCGTGTTGAGCGTGCGATCCGTCATGCCATCGAGGTGGCGTGGTCAAGAGGAAAGATGGAAACGCTGGATGCGCTGTTTGGCTATACGATCAATACCGGAAAAGGAAAGCCTACCAATTCGGAATTTATTGCTCTGATTGCCGACCGAATCCGTTTATCTTACCGCGACAATATATAATTACCGTAGGAGAAAAACAAGCGGCGTGGAGGGGCATTTGTTTTTCTGCAGTTATAAATGTCTGCGATGCAGCAAAAAAAATACCAGAAATTTCTAAAATTATTCTTTTACAATAACCGGAAATGGTATATAATATAAAAAACATCGGACAAAGTGGGAAGGTGCTTTATTACAAGACATGGAGGAAGGGCAATGAAAAATATTTTATTTGTCGCATCAGAGGGGGTTCCTTTTATTAAGACAGGAGGATTGGCTGATGTTGTAGGTTCTCTGCCTAAGTGTGTCGATCATGAGTATTTTGATGTACGGGTTATGCTTCCTAAATACACATGCATGACGCAGAAGATGAAAGACCTGATGGAATACAAGACGCATTTCTACATGGATTTCCATTGGCGGAATGAGTATGTAGGAATTTTGGAAGCGAAAGTTGACGGAGTGACCTATTACTTTATCGACAATGAATCCTATTTTAACGGATTTAAACCCTATAGTGGAAATGTGCTGGATGATATTGAGAAATTTGCATTCTTTTCCAAGGCTGCATTGTCGGCGATTCCGTTGATCGGATTCGTTCCTGACTTGATCCACTGCCATGACTGGCAGACCGGACTTGTGCCTGTATATCTGAAAGAACGTTTTCAGGGTAATGAGTTGTTCCGTGGCATGAAATCTGTTATGACGATTCATAACCTGAAGTTTCAGGGAAGATGGGATGTGAAATCGGTTCGTGATATTACCGGTATCCCGGCATATTATTTCACACCGGACAAGCTGGAAGCATATAAGGACGCCAATCTGTTAAAGGGCGGTCTGGTTTATGCGGATGCCATTACGACAGTCAGTGATACTTATGCTGAGGAGATCAAGACTCCGTTTTATGGTGAAGGTCTGGATGGACTGTTAAAGGCAAGGAGCAACGATCTGCGCGGTATTGTCAATGGTATTGATTATGAAGAGTACAATCCTGAGACGGATCCTTATATTGAAGTGCATTATAATGCCAAGAACTTTAGAAAAGAAAAGGTGAAAAATAAACATGCGCTTCAGAAGGAACTGAATCTGGAAGTGGATGATAAGAAGATGATGATCGGTATTGTTTCCAGACTGACCGATCAGAAGGGATTTGATCTGATTGCCTATATTATGGATGAGCTTTGCCATGACGAGGTACAGATCGTGGTACTTGGAACCGGCGAGGAGCGTTATGAGAATATGTTCCGCCATTTTGACTGGAAGTACGGCAATAAGGTATCTGCCAATATTTATTATTCGGAAGGCTTGTCCCATAAGATTTATGCGGCTTGTGATGCATTCCTTATGCCGTCCATGTTTGAACCCTGCGGACTGAGCCAGCTGATGTCGCTGCGGTACGGCACGATTCCCATTGTGCGTGAGACCGGAGGATTGAAGGATACGGTAGAGCCGTACAACGAATATGACGGAACAGGAACAGGATTCTCTTTTGCCAATTATAATGCTCATGAGATGCTTAGCGCGATCCGTTATGCAGAGAAGATCTATTATGACCGCAAGCGGGAATGGAATAAGATGATTGACCGTGCGATGGCGGCAGATTTCTCATGGCATGTATCGGCTAAGAAATATCAGGAGATGTACGACTGGCTGATCGGAGATAAGCAGTAACAGGAATAACTGATGTGATATGAAAATGACAGGTCCGGGATTCCGGGCCTGTTTTTAGGAAAAGGGTATAGGGATTATGGCATTTGACGGTATTACGGTGGCGGCCGTGGTAAAGGAACTGAATCAGGAATTGACCGGAGGCAGGATTTATAAGATTGCCCAGCCGGAAGCGGACGAATTGCTGCTTACGGTCAAGAATCATAGCGGACAATGTAAGCTGATGCTGTCGGCGGATGCGTCTCTGCCGCTGATATATCTGACGCAGGACGGTAAACAGAGCCCCATGACAGCACCTGCTTTTTGTATGCTATTGAGGAAGCATCTGCAGAATGCGCGGATCATCGGTTTTGAACAGCCGGGATTGGAACGGGTAGTGCGCATGACGCTGGAACATCTGGATGAGATGGGGGATCTGAAAAAAAAGGATTTGATCATTGAGATCATGGGAAAGCACAGTAATATCATACTGGTGGATGAAGATAACAGGATCGTGGACAGTATTAAGCATATTTCCGGGATGGTAAGTTCCGTGAGGGAGGTGCTTCCGGGAAAGGATTATTTTATCCCGAAGACACAGGAGAAAGAGGATCCGCTGATGGTGACAGAAAGCGATTTTCTCATTGGCAGGACTGGCGGAATGTCTAATCAACCGGTTTATAAGGCGTTGTACGGATGTTATACAGGGCTTTCTCCGGCGGTTGCCGCTGCCATCTGCGAAGGGGCGGGGGTGAACCCGGAGCAGGATATTGCATCTTTGCAAGGAACGGACAGGGAGGCGCTCTGGCGGACATTTTCGGGAGCAATGGCGCAGATCAAAAAGGGAGATTTTTCGCCTTGTATTTATTATGAAAATGGCGTTCCCGCAGAATTTTCTGCGATTGATATACTTTCCTATGGAGAAAAAAAGTCTTATGAAAGCATTTCCCGGCTTTTACAGGAATATTATGCCGAAAAAAATAAAATAGTCCGGATCCGGCAGAGATCGGGAGATTTAAGGCGGGTGGTGCAGACCGCTATAGAGCGGGCGGCAAAGAAATATGATCTACAGGATAAGCAGCTGAAAGATACAAAGAAACGGGAAACGTACAGGATCTATGGGGAATTGTTAAATACATACGGATATTCCGCAGAGCCGGAGGCGAAGGAACTGGAGGCATTGAATTATTATACCAATGAAATGGTTAAAATTCCGCTGGATCCGACAAAATCTGCAACGGAGAACGCTAAAAAATATTTTGAGAAATATAATAAACAGAAACGGACTTTTGAAGCGTTATCTACACTGATTCAGGAGACAAAGAAAGAACTGGAGCATCTGGANAGCATCGGNATGNCGCTGGAGCTNGCGCNGNGTGAAGNNGACCTTNTNCAGATCCGNNAGGAGATGGCCGANTGCGGTTATATCAGNCGTAAAGGNAAAGAAAAANGGGCAAAGGGNNNNGGNAAACCGCTGCATTATCTCAGCAGNGNNGGTTTTCATATCTATGTCGGAAAGAATAATTATCAGAATGAGGAATTGACCTTTCAGATGGCGAACGGCGGGGACTGGTGGTTTCATGCCAAGCATGCGCCGGGATCACACGTAATTGTCAGGACGGAGGGGAAAGAACTGCCGGATATTGTCTATGAGGAGGCTGCTTCTCTGGCGGCGTATTATTCCAAGGTGCGGGAGCAGGATAAGGCNGAGGTGGATTATACGCAGAGGAAAAACGTGAAAAAGCCGGCAAACGGGAATCCGGGGATGGTGATTTACCATACAAACTACTCTATGGTAGCGATTCCCAAGATCGGTCATTTAAGGCAGATAGAAGATTAGAATCTTATGGGAAACTGATGAAAATTGAAATAATAACTTGTTAAGTGGGTGACAGAGGTGTATAATGCCAATGGATAATTAATTACGATTATGCCAGAATATAAAGAATCTTGGATGAAAGGTGAGATATTATGAAACCATATAAGAATATGTCTGAAGAAGAACTGAATGTGCTGAAGGCGGAACTTACAAAGCAATATGAAGATGTTAAGGGGAAGGGGCTTAAACTCAATATGGCGAGAGGACTGCCAAGCGCCGAACAGCTTGATATGGAGGCTGATTTTTTTGATACACTGCATCCGGAGAGCGATTTTTATTCAGAAGCCGGTATAGACTGCAGAAATTATGGGGAACTTACGGGTATTACGGAAGCAAGGAAGCTGATGGCGGATATGATGGAAGTAAGTCCTGACGAGGTGATTGTCTTTGGTAATTCCAGTTTAAATATTATGTATGACACGGTATGCAGATCCGTCGTTCTTGGTGTATGCGGTTCCACACCATGGTGTAAGCTGGATAAAGTAAAATTTTTATGCCCGGTACCGGGTTATGACAGGCATTTTGCCATTACAGAACAATTTGGCATAGAAATGGTCAATATACCGCTCCATGATGATGGACCGGATATGGATATGGTAGAGGAGTATGTCAATAACGACCCTGCTGTCAAGGGAATTTGGTGTGTTCCCAAGTATTCTAACCCATCGGGTATTACATATTCTGATGAAGTGGTAAGAAGATTTGCAAACCTTAAACCGGCTGCGGAAGATTTCAGGATTTATTGGGATAATGCTTATACAATCCATCACCTCTACAATGGCAAGGAAGCAGAGCTGCTTGAGATTCTTGAAGAATGCAAGAAGGCAGGCAATCCGGATATGGTATTCAAGTTCTGTTCCACATCCAAGGTGACGTTTCCGGGTTCCGGTATTGCAGCCCTTGCCGCTTCTGAGAATAA
>WFLX010288650.1_pt1 | contig 14107 bp, 14 predicted proteins | sample 4967041 | NCBI WGS metagenome assembly WFLX01 (sample SAMN12857096, study PRJNA449069) | gut metagenome | isolation source: stool from male and female vole | host: Microtus ochrogaster | place: USA:Florida | collected 2017
CGGCAATTTGAGTCAGAGCCTCAATTGCTTTGATCGCAGATGAGAAACCGCCTGTGCGGATTTTTCATCGCGTGTCATCGCAGTAAAACTGCTCTTGCATGGGGGATTTTTATGAAAAATGAGAAAGAGATCGAAAAAGAAACAGAGCAGCCAAAAGAAAGCAGCGATTATGAGTTTATCAAGGAACAGATAAAGGATCGGCCGATTAATAAAAAGAAGCTGGTTCGTAAGATGTTTTTTACGGCCGGCATGGCTGTTATGTTCAGTCTGATCGCGTGTATTTCCTTCCTTTTGCTGGAGCCTGCTCTGGAAGATATCTTTATTCCTGAGGAATCAATAGAATTGAATCAGGTAACGCTGCCGGAAGCTCCGGAGGAGGATGAGGAACCTGTGAATATCGGTCCCATCATAGTGGAGACGCCGTTAGAAGATATGAGTCTGACGGATGAGGATATAGATGCATTAGGAGAGCAGGATCAGGGAGCGGAAGACGGTGCATCCGGCGATACGCAGGGCGATGTGCCTTCAGACGGACAAGGTACGGCTACCGAGTCGGAAAACAGCGTACCGGCTCCTGTACCGCAGGAAATCGAGCTTTCGGATTATCAGTTATTGTATCGTAAGCTTTATGCTCTCTCTGCAGAAGTATCTAAAAGCATTGTAACGGTTACAGGGATCACTTCAGACGTAGACTGGATGAACGAAACCTATCTCAGCACAAAGCAGACAACCGGGCTGATTATTGCGGATAATGGATACGAGCTTTTGATTCTGGCTGATTATAAAAATATTGAAAATGCGGAAAGCGTCAGGATAACATTTGTTGACGGCACCAGCGCGGAAGCTTCTTTTAAGCAGTTGGATGCGAATACGGGATTATCTGTTTTTGCGGTCAATCTTTCTGATATCAAAACAGAGACGAAAGAAACCATCACAGCGGCAACACTTGGAAGCTCTTATTCCACGATGCTTTTGGGCAATGCCGTGATTGCTGTTGGGAATCCTTTGGGCAGTGGAAGATCTGTATGCTATGGCGCTATTACATCTATGGATCGGACGGTCAGCCTGATGGATGCCAATTATCAGTTGTTGACGACGGATATCTATGGCAGCAGGAATGCGAATGGCGTATTGATCAATATAAAGGGTCAGGTGGTTGGATTTATTACACAGGATTATAACAGTGAGGATATGCAGAATCTGATCTATGCTTATGGAATCAGCAGTATCCGGCAGCTGGTGCAGAATCTGTCAAATGGTGATGAAAAGGTTCATCTTGGACTATATCTTTCTGAAGTGCCGCAGGAGGCGATCGAGGAGGCGGGACTTCCCAGCGGCGTATATATAACGGATGTGGAGATCAATACGCCGGCGATGAATTATGGGCTTGCCAAAGGCGATGTGATTACAATGATTGGAGATAAACAGATCACTTCCGTCAATCTATATATGCAGGCTGTTTCGGAGCTGAATCCGGGAGATGCTATCACAATAACTTATGCAAGACTTAGTAACGGGATATATAAATCCATGGAAGTTGATATTGAAATTAACGACGGAGTATAAGAGATGAGTAAACGACGAGCAGCGCGTAAGGGAAATAAAGGGATCTGAGCGGCTTAAAGTAGAACAATATGTAAAAATCAAAAATAATTTTATGCGGAGGAGAGTATGAAATTTATCAAGGAATTGGCGGAAGGGAATAATATTCAGGGAGTATATCTTTGTAAAAGCAAATTATCTACAGAGACTAAAAATGGGAAACCCTATGACAGCCTGCTCTTACAGGATAAGACAGGGACCTTGGATACTAAGGTCTGGGAACCCTATAGTCCGGGGATCGGTGAATATGCTGCCGGAGATTACATCGAAGTGGTAGGAGAGGTGATCACCTTTAATGGCGCAAAGCAGGCAAAGCTTACAAGGATTCGTAAGTGTCAGGAGGGAGAGTACGATCCGGCAGATTATCTTCCCTGCACGGACAAAAATATTGGTGAAATGTATGAGCAGGTGTTGTCTTATATCAACTCCATGCAGAATGAATATCTGAAAAAGCTGCTGCAGTTGTTCTTTGTAGAGGATGAGGAGTTTATCAAGGTATTTAAAAATTCATCGGCTGCTAAAATGGTACATCATGGGTTTATCGGAGGACTTTTAGAGCATACGCTCAGCGTAACAAATCTTTGTAATTATTTTGCCGGTGCATATCCCTTGATTAAAAGAGATCTTCTTCTTACGGCGGCCTTATGCCATGATATTGGAAAAACCAGGGAGATATCCGCGTTTCCGGAGAATGACTATACCGATGAGGGACAGCTTCTGGGGCATATTGTGGTAGGGGTCGAAATGGTTTCCGAAAAAATACGATTGATAGAAGGATTCCCGGTGAAGCTTGCGAATGAACTGAAGCACTGTATCGTCTCTCATCATGGCGAGCTGGAATACGGCTCCCCCAAGAAACCGGCGTTGATTGAAGCGATTGCGCTTAATTTTGCGGATAATGCGGATGCCAAATTAGAGACGTTCACGGAAGCATTGAAAAATGCGGATTCACCTGACTGGCTGGGATATAACAAATTTTTGGAATCCAACGTAAGAAAGACTGGAAAGGTATAAAGAAAAATTGATATTAAGGAAAATTATTATTAAGCGTAAATTAATAATAATAGAAAACTGATATTAAAAAAATTGATAATAATAGAAAACCGATATTAAAAGAAAATTGATATTAAATGAAAATCAATACAAGGATATTGATATGTACCGGAAAAATGAAATATATAATGTGACAATAACGGATCTTGGCGCAGAGGGTGAAGGAATCGGAAAAATCGACGGCTATCCTCTGTTTGTGAAAGACGCCCTTCCCGGAGATGTGGTTGAAGCCAGACTGACAAAGGTAAAGAAATCATATGCATATGCCAGAATGGAAAAACTGCTGCAGCCGTCACCGGACAGGATTGAGGCTGCCTGTCCTTATGCAAGACAGTGCGGGGGCTGCCAGATTCAGACATTGGCTTACCGGAAGCAGTTGGAATATAAGAAACGAAAGGTATTCAACAATCTGATGCGTATTGGCGGCGTGCCTGAAAAATTGCTGAAAGAGATCATGGAGCCGATCATCGGAATGCAGCCTGAGGATTGGGAAGATACCGGAGTTGACCGGGATGTTTCCGGATGCAGTCATGACGAGCGCTGTGGCAAGATAAACGAGGATGGTGTTTCGGCGGGAAATCATACGACACAGAAGTACGAAGTCCCTGTCAGGTATCGGAATAAAGCGCAGTATCCATTTGGCATGGATAAGGAAGGCAGAACCGTCTGCGGATTTTATGCAGGGAGGACGCACAATATCATAGCGAATACAGACTGTCTTTTGGGAGCAAAGGAAAATGAAAGTATCTTAAAGGCAGTCTTATCTTATATGGAGGAATCCCATATAAAACCTTACTGTGAAACAACAGGGAAAGGTCTGATCCGTCATGTGCTGATCCGCAAAAGCCGGGTAACGGGTCAGATCATGGTGTGTATCGTCATCAACGGACAAGATCTGCCTAAAAAAGAAGAATTGATTCAGAAACTTATGAAGATTCCCGGAATATATTCTATCTCAATCAGCCCAAATGAAAAAAATACAAACGTTATTTTAGGAGATACCTATAAGACGATATGGGGAGATTCTAAGATTGCTGATGAAATATGCCAGACGGCGTTTGTAATATCAAAAGATAAGGATAAAAATATTGATGATCCGTATCCGTCAACTTTACGGTCGGTAGAAACAAATGCTTCCGGTAACAGGGAATCGGGAAGATGGGAAAGAATTGCGGAGACCGGAATCAGATTTAAAATTTCTCCCTTGTCTTTCTATCAGGTCAATCCGGTTCAGATGGAGCGGCTTTATTCCACTGCGTTGGAATACGCGGGACTGACCGGAAAGGAAACTGTATGGGATCTTTATTGCGGTATTGGGACGATTTCCCTATTTCTTGCAAAGAGTGCAAAACATGTCTATGGTGTGGAGATCGTGCCGCAAGCGATCGAGGATGCCAAGGAGAATGCCGCATGGAATCAGATCGACAATGTTACGTTTTATGTGGGAAAAGCGGAAGAGATATTACCACGATTTTATGAGCAACAGGTAACAGGTATACATGCATCCAGAATGGAAGATGGCGGACAATCAGGCACATCTGAGGAAAAAGAGAAGGAAACAGACTCTATGAGGCATCCTGACGTCATCGTAGTGGATCCTCCCCGGAAAGGCTGTGATGAAGGATGCCTTTCAACGATGGTCATGATGAAACCAGAGAGGATCGTCTATGTAAGCTGCGATTCCGGGACTCTGGCGAGGGATGTAAAGTATCTGCGTGAGAATGGATACGAGTTAAAAAGGGTGAGGGCCTGCGATATGTTCCCAAATACGGGGCATGTGGAGACGGTTGTCTTGCTTTCCAAGTAAGAGATCAACTCGAAGAAATTGCGGGTAAAGTTCTCGATGGAGGATATGGATATGTCTGGTTTCCGGAAAGGGGCGACTTATCAGGAGATAAAGGAATATGTGAAAGAGCAGACGGGGCTGTCGGTATCATCTCTATATATCACACAGGTAAAACGGAAATGCGGGCTGGATGTAGGTCAAAACTATAATTTGGCAAAGAAAGCAAATGCTAAAGTACTGCAGTGCCCGCAGGAAAAAGACGAGGCTATTAGGGAGGCACTTAAGTATTTTAAAATCATTTAATTGGGTAGGAGGAACTAATTATGGATAATGGAGATATTAGGTCAAAATGTATGACAATTGAGAGAAGTCTTTATTTATATACTTCTTATTAAAATGATGATGTAATTAATCAGTTAAAAGGTTATGAGTAAAATATTATAATATTTTTGTATGATTTGATTGTATTTTAGAAATTGTATGATATATTTCATTTGTTTATTTTTTGATATTATTATATAGTAGTACCAAGAAGAGACAGAGGTTAAAAGGATATGATTATTTGGGTTGATGGTACATATGGTGTTGAAAAAACAGCAGTAGCAATGAGGTTAAAGGAAAAATTTTCTGATGATAACATTGAATTATTGGAATCGGATTATTATTGTGATGAGATGGTGAAACCTCTGATTAAGAAAGCAAAAGCAAACAATTGTTTTCCGCAAATAGGTGATACAGTGCCTCAAAATAATATGAATTTTATTAAAGAATTTAGAGAAACGATTAAAGAAAAATTCCAAAAAGCAAATAAAAAATTAGTTGTTGATATGGCTCTAACGATGAAAGAATGTAAAGAAGAACTTTTTGACTATTTGAAAAATAATGGTATGAATATTGTGCATATTATTCTTACTGCTGATGAAGATACCATAAGAGAGAGAATTAAGAATGATGAGAACAGAATGAAAGAAGCCGCTTTAGATAGGTTGACACAGAATATTGTATTTTTGAATAAAAATTTTCCTGATGCAATACGAATAAAAACCGATAATTGTAATGTTGATGATGTAGTTGCAAAAATAATGGATGCAATTTAATATACAAGATGTTTTAATGTTTGTAAAATATAAATGAACCAAATTATTTTTTTAGATAATCAGGAGGTGCATAAAGGATGAAGATGGTAGAGACAGCAAAACAGGTCGTTGTGAATGGACAACAAAAAAATTTGATAGCAATAAGCGAGGATTTATCTACGATTACTTACATAAATCAAAATATCTCAAGAAATTATAATAATCCTGAAGAAAAGATACAAGCAGAAGCCTTTTGTGAGCTTGTGTTAAAATATAATTATCCCGTGGAACAGATAAAACAGTATGTAAAGGTTACTGTTGGTTCAGATGTAAAAGAAGCAGATATTATAGTATATAATGATAAAGAATGTAAAAAACCGCACATCATTGTTGAGTGTAAAAAAGCAGCAATTAGCGAACAAGAATTCAGACAGGCAGTACGACAGGCATTTTCATATGCCTTTGCTACCGCTGGAACAATAAAATATATATGGGTTACATCTGGAATAAAAAACGAATATTATGCATTTGACAAAGAAATAGATAGTAGGGAAAGTGTAACAGACATACCACAATATAAGGTAAATAAATTAGCGAGCTACAAATTTGCAAAAAATGGGGGGACAACTGCTGATGGACAGAAATTGTTTCCGTTGGCAAAAGTCGAGGAATCAGAACTTACAAATCGATTTAAGCAGGCACATCAGGCATTATGGGGCGGTGGAGAGTTAAATCCATCGGAAGCATTTGATGAATTAGATAAGTTGATTTTTTGCAAAATTTTCGATGAAAAGAAAAAACGTGGGAATGGACAGCCATATGATTTCCAGATTATCAAAGTAGAGCCTAAAAGTAAGGATAAGAGAGACATCGAAAAAGCAGATCAAGAAACAAGTGAAAATTTACTAAAAAGATTGATTTCGCTTTATGAAGAAGGCAAAAATATAGGCCAGCGGAAAAATGATACAGAGATTTTTAGAGAAGGAATTAAATTAAATGCATCAAAGGCAAGAACTGTTGTCAGTTATCTTGAAGGAGTTGATTTATTACATACAGATCTTGACAGCAAGGGGCGTGCGTTTGAAACATTTATGGGTTCCTTTTTCAGAGGTGATTTTGGACAGTATTTTACACCTAGGAATATTGTCAGCTTTATTGTGGATAGTTTGCCAATAGATGAAAAACATCGAGTATTGGATACATCATGTGGAAGTGGAGGCTTTTTGCTTCATGCATTGGATAAGGTTAGAAAAGCAGCAAGGAATTTTTATGATGTGAAGGAGGGTGAACAGGAGTCTATTGAATGTCATAATCAATGGCATGATTTTGCAGAATATAATTTATATGGAATAGAAATAAATGAGCAAATTTCAAGAACGGCTAAGATGAATATGATTATTCACGATGATGGTCATACAAATGTTGTTGCATCGGATGGACTTATCGCTCCAGAGGATTTGCGAATAAAGACAAATAATGACGGCTTCAAGGAAAATTCATTTGATTATATTATTACAAATCCACCCTTTGGTTCTACGGTCAAACAGACAGAGAAGGCATATTTGCATCAGTATAAATTGGCGACAAAAGAGGTTGACTGGTTAAATCCCAATAGTAAGGCATCCGATCGACCCAGCCAAAGTACAGAAGTTTTGTTTATAGAGCAGGCCGAAAAGTATCTGATAGATGGTGGCTATTTGGCTATTGTTATTCCGGATGGAGTGTTAACGAATACCAGCATGCAATATGTTAGAGATTATATCAGTGATACGTTTAGAATTGTCGCTGTTATTTCGATGCCTCAGACTGCTTTTTCTGCTAATGGTGCGGGTGTAAAAAGTTCTGTTATGTTTTTAAAAAAATATTCTTCTGCTGAGAAAAAGATGAGAATTGATTTGAGAAATAATACACAAAACAGATTGATTGCACATTCTGAAGACGGAAAGAAATTATTCCAATTACTAAAAGACAAAAAAGGTAGTCTTGATAATATAAATAAGCAGCTAAAACGTATGGAACACTCTGGCAATATTGATGTGACGGAGCAGTTAGTTAACAAAAAACAAGTTGTTACGGAAGAGTTTGATGAACAGATAGAATTTACAAAAGAAAATCTTTCAGAGGCGTATTTGGAGCAATACAGGAATGAACTCATGGATTATCCTATTTTTATGGCGATCGCAGAAGATATAGGATATGATGCCACTGGTAAGGAAACTGGTAAAAATGAATTGCCAGAAATTGCAAAGGAACTTTCTAAATTTATTCAAGCTATTGAGGAAGGTACAGACTATTTTTTTCAGTAAGCCCCAATTTTGATGAAAACAAAGTTTTTCTAAAAACTTGGGGCGGTATTGACGAGCGTTTAGATCCGCAATTTTATTTAAATATGATTCTGTTAGATAAAAATATTGTACAAAAGTCTANGTATCTTGTGGCTACGTTTAAGCAGAAGATTAANATGCAGAGGGGGAGATTTGGGCATCGNCCAAGAAATGACTCTCGTTANTATAATGGTATATATCCATTTATTCAGACAGGAAATGTTGTAAAAGCAAGTGAAGGAAATGAAAAAANTGAATATNCCCAAACTTTGAATGAGTTAGGGTTATCTACAAGTCGTCTATTTGATGAAAAAGTATTAGTTATCACAATAGCTGCCAATATTGGATATACTGCTATTCTTGATTATGCAGCTTGCTTTCCTGATAGCTTGGTTGCTTTAACCCCCAAGAGCAATGACTTTACTTTAGAATATTTAAACATATACGTAAGGTTGATACGGCAATATATTGAAAATCTTGCACCACAGGCAGCGCAAAAAAATATAAATTTAAAGCAATTAGGGAAATTGCCGATTATTATTCCTGATAAAGATGTTCAACAAGAAATTGTATTTATCATGGACCGTNCATATTCTAAAAAAATTNNATTGGAAAGTGAAGCACATGCTTTATTGGAAAGTATTGATACTTATTTATTACAGGAGCTGGGAATAGATTTACCTTCACAAGAAGAAAATACACTTGAAAGCAGAATGTTTTATGTTAGTTCAGATAAAACTTTAGGAAATAGGCTTAATCCTAGAAAATATACTCAAAAATATCAGCATCTTTTTTCTGTTATTGAAAATACACCATTTCCCAAAAAGTATTTAAGAGATTTGATTGTCGATAGTGTCTCTGGAAATTGGGGCAAAGATGATTTAGTGGAAAATGAAAACTTAGTTTCTTCCTTAGCAATAAGAGCTACAGAATTTGACAATAAATACAATCTTAATTTGGACAATAAGCGGATGAAATTTCGAAAGTATGATCCGACGATTTATGAAAAAATTAAGTTATCTCCAAATGATATATTGATCGAAAAGTCAGGAGGAAGTGATAATCAACCTGTTGGGCGAGTTGCATTTATCGAGAAAGAAATGGTTGAAACTCGATCGTTGGCATATAGTAATTTTATTCATAAAATAGTTATTAATGAAGCCGAGGCAGTGCCGCGTTATGTGTATGAATATTTAAGATTAATACATAACATCAAGATTACAGAAGTTATGCAGACTCAAACCAATGGAATAAGAAATTTAATAATGGGAGAATATTTTAATTTATCTATAATTCTACCTAAAAAAGACAAGCAATTGACAATAGCAAGGGAAGCATCAAGGAAACGAAGACAGGCATTAGAAATAGAAACGAAAGCTAGTCAAATTTTAGAAGCAGCAAGAATACAAGTGAAAAAGTTATTATTAGGAGAAAGTTTATGAGATTAACAGGAATTATTGATTATACAATGGACAATTTTTTATGTATTCGTGGTTTTGCACCTATGTTACAATTGGCAAAAATTTCAAAGGCAGATGAAAATATTCAGAGAGATTTAATTGAAGACCATAGAGGTGATATGGAGGCATTTTTATCTGATGGAAAATTTACTTTTTTTCCAGAAGTTATTTTAGGGATTAATATGAAAGGCTCCGATAGCGATATCGATAAAATAAATCTCCTGCGTGAAGAAGTTCGTGCCGAAAGGAGTCTGAAGAAAATAGTAATCAATGACATTAAGTATACAATAAAAAGGAGTGCAATAAAAAAAGAAAATAATGATTTATNCTATGATGTTNCACAGGACGGTTGTTAANGGAGTTTGAAAAATCATCAATTATTGGAAAAGAATTTCTAAGAATTGATGGGAATCATCGTTTGAGCGCCGTTAATGAGCAGTCCTCTTACACAAACAAAAGAATACCATATTGTTTGTTGCTATTTCGAGATGATATTGAAACAGATAAGTTTTGCAGAGCACTTTTTTATAATATAAATGCAAAACAGATTTCGTTAAAAATGGAACATAATTTAAAAGTTATTATTGAGAGTGAACAGGCTTTCGATGACGAAACATTAAAAAAATCATTTGGTATCAATTATTATTTAGCTAGAAAGATAATAAAAACAGCTGATTTTAATAACTTTCCTTTTATTAAAACGCTTGTGTTTGAGAATATGTATACATATTTTGTTGATGTTCTTGCGCTTTTGTTAGAAAAAGATTTGATTAAGGAAAGCGATGAGAGCATTAGTATAATTTCTGAGGTTCTTATAGATATAAATAAAGCATTGAAGTATGCTGAAACAGTAGGTGTACCAAATTGTTTGGCTCTTATCGGAGCATTTACTTATTATACTTTAATAGATAAATATAAAGCGGACAAGTTTTTAAAGTGGGTACAGCAAAACAGACTTATGAACATTCCAGAGTTACATATTTATGATGTGATTGATATTTATGATAAAATATATGATAGTACACCTAAGAAAATTTTTATGTCAATGTGGTTTAATAAAAAGACAGAGGATACTTATAAAGAGGTTAATGATGTTAAAAAAATTGTAAAAGAGAAATATAATGTGGAACTTGAGATTATTAAAGTGGATGAGCATAAGGACGGCTATTCTGATGTCATAAGTAAAAGAATTATTGAAGGGATTGATAATTGCGATTTACTCATTGCGGATTTATCATATGGGAATAAAAATGTGCATCATGAGATAGGTTATGCGCAGGGGAAAGGAAAGAAAGTGCTGCTATTATATCAAATTCGTGATGACGCAAATCCATCTGATGAAATTGGATCAAATCTTTCAATGCATGATCAATTACGGTTTGATACATATGGAAAATTAAGAGATGGTTTGCTTGAAAAAATTAAAGATTGTTTTTCGTTAGAAAAATAGCATAGTATAAAGTTTTATGGAAGAAATAGAGAATGTATCCTAGAAGAAACCAGATAATATTTTTACCATTTAATGAATTATTTTTGTATAGCAATTACAGAAAGTGTAGGTAATGATTTTTCGCAGAAAATAAAGAATTGGGAGTTGAATAACATTTTAGAGGATTGATTTATGCTGGATACATAAAGACTGATTACGCTGAGGATTTAGAAATTGTAGGGAATATGCTGAAAATATGAATGATGAGCATTGGATGGCACTTGAAGATGTGTTCTAGGAGGATATTTAAGGTTGGATAATTGGAATAATTTATTAGATGAGGATATTTTAAAAGCCAATATAAATTTTGCAGCATTATTTGTACTGAATTTTGAGTGTTTAAAAGATTATATTGTTACACAACCCAAAACATTTTATAGTGATGTCGAAATTAAGGACGGAGAACTGTACTGTGAAGAAACAGAAGAATATAAAAAAGAAGTGCGGTCATTGGAGAAAAATATAGAGAATGCTTCGTTGCGCTGGTTTGTTAATGCAGAGGCTATTACAGAGGAAGAGTATAACTTATACCAAGAATTGCGGAGAAAAAGGAACGATATCACGCATGAACTTTTAAAAAATTTAAATAATGGTTTTAATCAAGCAGATGCAAAGTTGTATGTAAAGTTACTAGAATTATATCAAAAAATAGACAAATGGTGGATAAATGAAATTGAAATTCCTATTTCAGGTGAGTTACTGCCGGATGAATATGATCCGGAACAGGTTTTTGGCGGACAGGCAATGATATTATCAATAATTAACGATATTATTTTTGATAATAATAAAGAGAGATATAGAAGCTTATTAGATGAATTAAAGAAAATGGGAATAGCGTGATTAAATAAGTACAAATAGAATTCTTTTCATTTGAAGAATGTAGTTTAGTAATTGTGTGTTGATAAATGGTATGATAATATTTAATTATCAAAGTATGATGGGGAGATATATAATGTACAAAAGGATATGTCTTTGGTTTGGATTTACACTTATTATGGGAATTCTCCCATTGCTGTTCACATTAGTCATAAAATATATCACAAAGAGTGAAATTTCTATATCAGTTATAAGCCCAGAACTTATTTTTTTTAATGTAATGGTTTATGCTGATGGTTTAAAAACATTATATAATATTAGAGAAAGCGATAAAAATAAAAAAATTAAAACCACTCTACTTGTTTCCGTTGTAATACTTTTAATATTTTTAGCTGTAATATATGGAATATTATTATTAAATAGTAATATACCTAATTTAAATCTTCAATTGGAATTACTAAATATATCATCTGTAATATCTACAATAATTTGTGTAATTTTGTCAGCGTGTATACAGATAATAGGAGGGTTAGAGGATGAATGCGATAATTAATAGTTTATGTATTGCCATGCTGTCTGGTTCTATTGTATCCTTATCTGTATCGTTATTTGGGACGTTTAAGGCCTATAAAAAGCATATTAAAGCTAAGAAAGAGTTCGAGATGGTAAAAAAGGATCAAGAGACAAAGCTGGATGAGATTTTAAATACTCAAAAAGAAATTATGAAAATCATAGATAGTATGGAAAATTCAGATAAAGATTTAGCAATAGAAGTATTAAAAGAGACGAAGAAAGAATTAGAGAAAAATTATCATAAACATTAACAGATAAATAGAGTATCCAATAATTAATTTCAATTAGCCATCAAAAATAAAATGGATCATTTTTTATTGTATTGGTAACAGCAATGGATAATGAACAAATCATAGCTACCGTTTTATTGTTTTTGCAATAGCCTATGTTTTTATTTTTGAATTTTCTGCCAAAGGGTCTTGTGAAAAACAGTTTATGAGGGTGCACATAGAATTCTTTTCATAGTCTGAGAATAGCTGGCGTTTTTGACGGAGAGCCGTAGCTATTTTATTTTCTTCAAAGCCTTTTGCCGTTCCGGATTGCTGTGATTCTTTTTCAGTACTGCCATATATTCAAACAAGTCGCGCCTTGTCGCATCATCCAACACAAAGAAATCAGCAATCAGCTGATCAACCATCGGCAGTTCGGTATAGTCAAAATTCTTAATAATCTTTAGGGTGCGGTCAGAAAAATAGGCTTTCTTTTTCATGCCGACTATAAGACGCTCCCTGTCTGAAGGCAGCATTTTCAGATTTTTTCCGTATTCCATAACTTTATTTCCCTTCTTCCTTTTTACCCTGTATCTCGGTGATGACGAATATCGGATTTTATGCGCTAAATTTGAAATATCCGAAATGCGGAGTAAGTCGGTTTTCTGCGCCAGCTGATTGTGGCAGGTTTTGTGTACAACGTAGATTATTCTTATCTTAGGGAATACAATTATCTGCTTGGAAAAATTGGCGCGAATCTCAATCAGATTGCAAAGAAGATTAACGAAACGAGGAGTATCTATCAGGCGGATATGGATGAGGTAAAAGGAGAGATGGAGAAACTCTGGAAAGTTCAAAAAGCTATGCTGAAGAAACAGCCGGTAATGATTCAATAACAGAGATTTTGAGTATCATTTTGAGATTGTTACACAATTGGATATGCAAAGAGATCATGTCTACCGGTGACATGTAAAATATACCGGAATATACAGCGAAAGTGCAGGAGGGAGCGAGCTTATGTGGAGCATAAGAAAAATACATATTATGATGATTCAAAGGATAATACCGCCTTCGAACGCTGTATTGATGTTATGAGCAGATTGATACTGAAATACGGATCGGATATGCTGGAAAAGATAGAGCAGAAAGAAATGCGGGACATGCATTGCGAAGAAGTGGATAATGTGCTATGATACATATATCGCAATGCGTGGAGGGTGTGTATATGGATATAGCAAAAAGAATAACGGAACTTCGTGAGGAAGCGGGCGAGAATAGAAAAGAATTTTCGGTTCATACGGGGATACCTGTCCGCACATTAGAGGACTGGGAGGCGGGGCGGCGCACTCCGCCGGAATATATCCCGCGGTTGATAGAGTATCAGATGAAGTATGAGAAATTGGTTAAAGAAAAAGGGTAAAGCAATCAAAAAGTTAAGAATTTTAAACGTATCGAATTCGATACGTTTAAAATGACTGTAACCGTGTGTAATTCAAGTCGGTTATAATCAGGAGATTTTTTAAAACAATTTGTGGACGAAATTTTCGTCCGCAAATTGAGATGTTTGACTATGCTAATTGCCTCGAATTGGAGGCAGTTAAAAAATTTGTAGATGTTTGATCATTTTCGTGATGTCACGAAAATGATAGGGAGGATTGGTATGGATAAAAAGATAATTACGCAATTAAAGAATCTATTTGATGGTATTATGCATGATGA
>WFLX010370589.1_pt1 | contig 14104 bp, 8 predicted proteins | sample 4967041 | NCBI WGS metagenome assembly WFLX01 (sample SAMN12857096, study PRJNA449069) | gut metagenome | isolation source: stool from male and female vole | host: Microtus ochrogaster | place: USA:Florida | collected 2017
ACTTGATACTCTGCAACTGCCTTTGCAGCTTGAGCGGCCTTCACTTTTCCTCTGTTGGCAAACAATGGAATAGATACTCCAAGAGTAGCTCCATTGAAGTGCATCGCATCTTCAAAGTCATGATGGTATCCAATTGAAATATTTGGAAGACCTTCCGCTTTCGCTACGCCAACATTCCTATCAGCCACTTCCAAATCAGAAAGAGCTTTCTTCAACTCTGGATTAGTTCTTGCTTCATCAAGATATTCTTCAAGAGAATGAGTCGGAGTCATCACCCATTCCCTATCTATGCTTTTCAACAAAGCTGAACAATCGTATCCCCCATTGAGAGTCTTCAGATTTCCTTCACTACCATTTTTCTCAGCTTCAAGATTAGCTATTAGGGTATTGACGCGTCCCTGCTCCAATGTAATCTTTGATAGATTCAAGCGTGACATTTGTCCTCCTTTCGTAGCTTTTACAGCAGCAGTATATAAGGAATCAGTAGCAGACTGAATGTGACGCATCATATCAATGCGTCGCTCTGCATATAGATATGTACCTATTTCTTTTAGTATATCAATATATTTGTTGTATACTCCGGCATCTGCCTCAGCAGCATTTGCATCCCGCATGGCTTTTCCCAACTCACGTCGAGATTTGTATACGCCAGGCCACTCCATCTCATAACCAATCGCAACATTCCAACGATTATCCACTCCCTCCGGCATTACCATATAATCGCCTTCCAAACTCGGATCCGGAGCGTTTGCAATGGTCATAGTCTCAAGATCTTTTGCATTCTGCTCTACAGCTATCTGAAGACGATCGCCATTTCTACTTAAAATAGAGTTAGCTGCTTCTTGAGGAGTAATAGCACTTGCCCCTGCACTTGACAAGAGTGCTGGCACAGTAGCTAAATAATATTTTTTATTCATTTTAGTCAAATATAGTTTTTTGTGGCTTACGCAACATTGGTTTCTGCTTCTCTTTGCTGTTGTATTTTCTTGTAAAACACAGGCACAATGAAAATGTTCAATAACGTGCTGCTTATCAATCCGCCAAGTATGACGATTGCTAATGGTGACTGAATCTCATTACCGGGTTCACCACCTCTGACAGCAATAGGCACAAGAGCTAAGGCAGACGTTAGGGCAGTCATGATTATTGGAAGAAGACGATCAGCCGAACCTTTCTTGATAGTCTCCTCTATTCCAAATCCTTCCTCACGCAAGCTATTGTAGCGAGAAATCAGAAGCATGCCGTTACGCGTAGATATACCCATTAAAGAAATAAAACCTATGATAGCCGGAATATTTACTTCTCCAGTTGTGAATCGAAGAATAAGTACTCCTCCGATTAGAGCGAGGGGCATGTTGACAAGGATGGTCATTGATTCAGCTACACTCTTGAACTCTCCATAAATAAGGAAGAAGATCACTATCAATGCAAGGATTGAAGTCAAAGCCAGCATCCTTGAAGCGGCTTCTTCATTTTCAAATTGCCCACCGTAAGTCACAAAGTAACCTTCCGGCATATCCACCTGCTCGGCCACATTTTTTTTAATTTCATCAACCGCACTTTTAAGATCTCGACCATCAACATTGGCAGAAACTGTCAGAAGTCGGCTGACATTTTCTCTATTGATTGTGTTAGGTCCACTCCCCACTTTCACATCTGCTACGTATGAGAGTGGAATCATTCCTACGTTGCTGTCTATCATTAAGTCTTCTATACGCTCCTTAGTATCTCGTTTGGAATCTTCGACCTTCACTGTGAGATCGTATGGACGATTACCTACGAATACTTGACTTACAACATCTCCACCTATAGCCATCTGCACATATCGGCTAAATTCAGGAATTGTAATTCCATACTTTGCAAGCATCTCACGACGCGGAATGATATCGAGTTGCGGACGTGATATCTGCTGCTCTACATTGACATCTACTACTCCAGGAATCTCCTTCATTTCAGCACCAATCTGTTGACCAATCGTATAAAGACGATCAAGATCATCCCCAAAAATCTTGACTGCTATCTGTGCCTGAGCACCGCTCAACATTGCATCAATTCGGTGAGAAATTGGTTGACCTATCTCTACATTCACTCCCGGGAGTTCAGAGAGTTTTTCGCGAAGTTCCCTTACCACTTCACTTTTCTTTCTTCCTTTGTCAAGCACGTATGGAACTTCCATTTCAGAAGTATTGACACCCAAGGCATGTTCATCAAGTTCGGCACGCCCCGTTTTTCTGGCTACATTCCTCACTTCTGGAACAGACAGAATGATACGCTCAGCAGCTATGCCCATACTGTCGCTCTGCTCCAATGATATACCCGGCATTGCGCTGACATTAATAGTGAAGCTACCCTCATTGAATCCCGGGAGAAAGCTTCTGCCAAGTGTGAAGAAAACCGCAACAGCTGCTACAAACAACACACATACACCAATCAACCATGGACGAGGACGCATGAGAACCCTGTCAAGAAATTTTGAATAATGTTCGCGAAGCCAACGGGCTGTCTTAGGATCTGTGTTTAATTCACTCTCTTCTTTTTCCGAATCTCCGGCAAGAAGATAACTACACAATACAGGTGTGAGCGTCAGTGCCACTATTGTGGAAGCCGCCAATGCTACTATAAACGCAATACCAAGTGGTTTGAGCAATCTTCCCTCAATTCCACTTAAGAAGAATAATGGAATGAACGATGCAATTATAATAAGCGTGGAATTGAGAATAGGTTTACGCACTTCCTTCGATGCTTCAAAGACAACCTTGATGATCGACTGACGTTTATCTGCTGTTTTAGCACGGTTTTCACGTATACGCTTATAGACATTTTCCACATCTACAATGGCATCGTCGACGAGTGAACCTATAGCAATCGCAATTCCTCCAAGTGTCATCGTATTGATAGAGAAACCCATATAATAAAGGGCGATGACAGTTATGAGTATAGATAGTGGAATAGCTATCACTGAAATGACCGTGGTCCGCAAATTCATCAAGAAGAAGAACAAGACTATGATGACGAATAACGCCCCTTCAAGGAGTGACTGCTGAAGATTGCTGACAGATGTCTGAATGAATTCACTCTGATTGAATATCTCAGTATCAATTTCAATTCCTGATGGGATAGAATGTCTAAGATTAGCCAATTCCTTGTTTATTTCTTCCGTAAGCTCTATTGATCCGACAGCCGGTTGCTTCGTGACAGTTATAAGCACAGCTGGTTTTGTCCGTAAAGTGGCAGTTCCTATTTTGGGAGTCTTCGGACCGATCTTGACCTCGGCAATGTCTGAAAGCTTAAATGCTTGTCCAGACTCTGTCTTTATCGCTGCATCTGCAATCTCAGCTGCTTCAGAAGTCGCAACTACCCCTTTAATGAGATATTCATTCCCAAATTCGTAAGTGACTCCACCAGAAACATTCACATTCATATTTTCTGTTGCCTCAACTACATCGGAGAGCGATACACCGTAATGACGCATCTTTTCGGGACTGAGCAAAATCTGATATTCAAGTTCTTCGCCTCCTATGACAGAAACTTGGCTGACACCGCCAAGAGAAAGAAGACGCGGCCGGATAGTGCGGTCAGCTACACTGCGTAGTTCTCCTTGTGATATTCTGTCTGATGTAAGACCAATGATCATAATCTCACCAAGAATCGATGACTGGGGCCCCATGACAGGATTTCCAACATTGGCAGGAAGACTGCCCTCAATACCTGATAGACGTTCACTGACTGTCTGACGAGCCTTATATGCATCAGTTTTCCAGTCAAATTCTACCCATACCACGGAAAAACCCGTGGCAGAACTTGAGCGAACCCTTCTCACTCCTGATGCACCGTTCACCGCTGTTTCTATTGGATATGTGACAGATTTTTCAACCTCCTCCGGAGCAAGACCGGAAGCCTCAGTCATGATAGCTACAGTCGGAGCATTGAGATCAGGGAAGATATCTATTTCAGTGCGAACAAGCACCATCAGACCTGCGATGATTGTTGCGCAAGCCGCAAAGAGCACTATGAGTCTGTTGGTCAACGACCAATTTATTATCTTATTAAGCATGCCTCAATCCATTAATGATTATGAGTATGACCTGGAACCGCAGTAGCAGATGTCTCAGCCATTCGGACAGCCTGAGCCCCTTTCACTACAACCTCTTCCCTTGCCTCAAGACCTGATAGCACCTCTACCCTTTTTCCATCAGATGCTCCAAGAGTCACGATATGCTTGATGAAATGGTCGTCTCCATGCGCTGCATATATGCATTTGTTACCGTTTATTTCTACAATCGCTTCTTTGGGGACTGATATCACATCATGACGGTTACCTGATCTAAGATATATTTCAGCGAACGCTCCCGGAGCTACTGCTCCATTATTGCTGAAAGAGAAATAGACCGGTATATAGCCAGCCTCAGATACTGATGAATCGGCATTTGAAATAATTTTGCCATTTAATTCATCCAAATCAAAAATTTGCTCCGAAGAGGAGGGTCGGAAATTAGCAGAGACCACCCCGGAGAGTCGACCGATATATTTCTCAGGGACGTCAGCCCTTAAAGTAAGACTTGTATTTCCACTTATTACAGCTATCCTCTGCCCTATCTCAACATACTCTCCTGATTTTGCGAGAAGCTGTGTGATTACCCCTGACTTGGGAGATATGACACTTGCACTACCCTGCTTTGAAGTCTTCACGGCCGCATCTGCCTCTTCGTAAGCCTTCAATGCATTGTTGTATTCTTCAGTGCTAACAATGCCATCTTCGTGAAGGGGTTTAAGTCGGTCAAGTTCTCTTTTTGCTGCGTTACGCACTGCAATTGCCTGAACTGTCGGATCGCCGCCCTGGACATTGGAAGCTGAAATAGAACCTATGGAACTCCCGGCATTGACCTTGACACCGGTGTTGATATTAGGAGAAAGGGTAAGTATTCCATTTCGCGTAGCCGTAGCCACACCTTCATCGGAAGCCTTAGATTCTATTCTTCCCGACACCAATATGACTTCTGCAAAATCTGAAGGTATGATTTTTTCCGTCTTAACTCCAAATCTCTCCATTGTCTTTTCATTCATTTCAATCAATCCGGAATGATCGTGTCCTTCATGTCCGTGGTCGTGGTCATGATCATCTGCGTCCTCAGCTTCATGATCATGCCCTTCATGATCGTGGTCATGATTATCATGATCATGAATTTCTTCTGACTCATGATGATTCTGTGATCGATTACACCCAATATTAGCATTGTAGCATATCAAGGATGTGCAAATCAGAATAGATAATTTAATGTATTTTTTGTTCATATCAACTGTGCTTCAGAATTACATTGCAAAATTACTAAAAATTAAGTGAAACTTAGTTGCAAATATATAAAAAATCGACCTCGATTGATTTCGAGGCCGATCTTATGATACTTGTTTGATTTGATCAATATCAGAATGGGAAGTTTATGCCCATGTGGAAATCGCAGTTTGAAGACAATGGAATATGGTTCTTATCCATCTTTATAGCTGCATAGTCCATACCTACGAGGAAGTTGAAATATTTGTTGCCAAGACTTAGCAGGAATCCATAATTAGCTCCGTAAGTTCCGGCGGAAGCACTGAGAGAAGCTGCGATTCCTTTGATAGGCTCGACATTAGCTGAAAGGCGGAACTCAGTGGATGGGAATATCGAGCTGAAATTAGTCGTGTTCATCAAGCCAAAGTGAAGCTTATTGTATAGAGGGAACTTATAATCGACACCTGCCCGCATTTTGCCTTGTACTGCTATTGAAGAAGAAACTGTTCCGTTGTCTTGAAGCTCATACAAAGGAGAAAGGTCATCTACAAGGGCATCCCAGCTATCTCCATGGTCGCCTACTCCTATGACATGATTTGCAGTCTCAAAACTTCTGACTCCATTAGTAGAAGCCTCCTGCACCTTACTGAAATTGAGCACTCCGAGATCAGTAAATGCGAGTGAGAAAACAAAGTCGCTCCATTTATAAGTAGCACCAAGATCAATTGCAAAACCAAAACCATTAACACCAAACTTCGCATCGTCAGTGTCAACGCCACTGACATAGTGATGGTGAGTGCGATCATTTTCTTTCATTTCGTATCTCACTCCATCCATGCCAATTCGAAGGTTGGCGTTAGCACGAGCTTTCCAGTTGTTTTCTCCCAATTCAAGTTGAAGCTCATCAAAGTTAGCTTCTGCAAAAGCTACCGGAAGCAAAAACTTAAGGCTGACACCGGCACGGAGTCCCGGGACCCATTTAATGTCGCGCGAATGGTTGAGGGCTATTTCAGCGTATGCAGCTGCCTTAGCGTGAAGATCCTTGACGTCGTAGGTCTTGTTTCNTATGCCTTCTTTCAAGAGAGAANATATNCTTTTTGGAAGCGAAGCAGTGACATTTTCTCTGACATTGATGGCAATGTTNTTGTAGCCACCGNNTGCNTTGAAACNACCTTGAAGTATNTTGACGTTGANATTNTGTGANAGANGNTTGGTATCNTGCAAATTTCCANGTANTTCTTGAGCAGNGNTATNTGGATTGGTNAATAGCACAGTCTNTCCTTGATAANNATATNCAATANCAGTTNCACTAATATTGCCNTTGACAGCTACATTTAGATTTCCGAGNCCGGGGAAACNGACATAATTGTGGCGATTGCCCATTGCTGGGTTCATCTCCNATCTCATNTTGTAGTTCTCCANGAAGTAGCCTGTCGAGGACTCCTGGGCCGCCACAGTCATAGCAGACACAGCGACAAGGGAAATTGCTAATAATTTTTTATTTATGATATTCATTTCTGTTAGCTGCTAAGATAGTTTAAAAATCAGTTTCGTAATATCCGTCTACTGTAACTCGAATAGCATCAAGTTTAATGAATAGATCCGGACCAAGAGCCTCCGTATTATTTATATCATCTTGAGACACGTATGCCCTGAATTTAATACCATCAAATCCATGGATTGTACCGTTGACAGATTCTATTGTCAGTTCAACTGGAGCATTCGTACATTTCGGGTCAACAGAGAAAAGTGCACTCTCCTCTTTGACGGGAATGACATTGCCTTGCCTATCGACCGGATACAGGCGCAACTGAACTCCTACCGGAAGATTTGTAGTACAATTAGCCTTTAGATGTATTTTGTTGATATTCACTTTATCAAGGTCATCGCTTCCCCAGTCTCCCTCTGTGGTTTCATATATTACTTTTGAACCCTCTCCAAAACCAAGCGGAGCTTCAAATCCGTATATTCCGTCGGCAGAACCAACGTAGCCAAGAGGGAAGTCAGTGACATCACCAGCGAAGTTCAAATCCTTAATATTTACCTTAATGCTTGAAGGAAGACCATCAGGATTGGAAGGGGAAGCAGAAAGAACATCTCGAAGACCATCGAAAGAAATAGGAGTAAATCCATCTTTGGGAGTACAGAAAGCAAGATTGGAATGATCGCCTTCCAGAATAAATTCAGAGCTTTCGCGGTCTATATTTGTTCCATTATTGAAAGAGGAAGTCAATTGAATCTTACCTTTTCCTTTAAGTCCATATTTTGCGACAGGGTTATTGATGCTGACAATAATCTGGGGGTTAGCTATAATAATATTAGTCTCAGGGCTATCAAGGAAATCAGGGAGTCCACTCAGTGAAATAGGTTCTATTTGGATGTTTTCCATCTTGTAATCGATATTACCGCTGAAGCTTGCAATGTCAAAAGCAGAAACATAATAATCAGCACGGATATCTATGCTTGTAGGTAGAGTCAAGTTATTGACTGAAATCTTAATCTCACCTGATATGATGCCCACTTTACCTTCAATATCCAAATTGCCGTTTTTAATCTCACCCTTTCCTTCGAGATCAAGACCGGAAGCTTCGAGAGCTATTTGTGCCTTGCCGTTTGCATCAACTTGGATTGGAGCAACCGACAATATGCCGGTTTCCTTATCATATCCTTCCTTTTTAGTGATAAGACCCCACGGCAGCTGAATCTCCAAATTCTGGAATTCAATCCCATTGTTTCCTCCAGCCAAACTTTGGGGAATAGAGAGAGTCACTTCAATCTTTATTGGGTTTGCAGACTTCACATCATTAAGCTCTTTCAGAGCATTATCAATGTCTTTCATATTGAAGTCATAGTTCTGCAAAGGAACTTCCGGGAAAGGAATGGGCGGAATTGCAACTCCGGAGAAATCCATTCCGCTTGGAATATTCACATTAAATTCTGAAGGATGCAAAACCGGACTATTGACATGAATACCGTTGAGGTTGAATTCAGTTGGATCTATGATGCCTTCCTTTACAATAGCATAGCATTCCTTTCCACCTTCCATAGGAATCTTCTCAATATTCTCATTGTCATCAAGATTGATGACATTTTCAAGTTTTATTTCCGAAAGATTGATAGGAACGGTCAGATTGTCGACAGTGAAACGAGAAGTCTTGTCAATGTCTGTGAGGTCGTATTTGTCGTCTACACATCCCGTAAGCATGGAAAATGCGGTAATCGACATAAGACCTTTTACCAGTGTCTGTCTTTTCATTTGATTGTTATTATTGTTGTTTATCTATTTTGTAAGCAATTTCAAAAATGTCCGCAAAATTACAAAAAAAATAGCATAACTTGAAAAATATTTGATTAAAAAACACAAAAAAGGATGATCTTTTAATTAAGTTCATCCTTTCTTTACCNATCCATTCANTTTTAACANGTTCTTTATCATTGATGTGTAAATCCTTAGCGCAGACACTGCGCTGTTTCTCTGCGTTCTCNGAGGTACGCATAGCNTATCAACCANTTACCTCGGANATGCAATCCTTAATTTGTTAAACCCAGACTTCAGTCTGTGGACTGNCACGCAAANCTACGCAAAACGTAAAAATCTTTGCGCCTCTGCGGCCTCTGCGTGAGATTATAGAGCTTNCGAAAGTTGAGTATTTACTATTTTTTGAGGGATTCCTGCCATCTCCAGGCATTTGCGAGTGTCTCTCCAACGGGAATTTCAGCCTTCCAGCCAAGCACATTGTTGGCTTTGTCAGGAATTGCCCAAATTTTCTCGATGTCGCCTTCGCGCCTTCCACCTATCTTATGAGGAACCGGCACTCCGGTAGCCTTCTCGAATTCATTGATAAGCTCAAGTACTGAGACTCCACGACCGGTACCAAGATTGAAAATCTCAATACTGTCTGTATCTTGACCATCAAGCATCCTGCGCATAGCCACAACGTGAGCCTTTGCAAGGTCGACTACATCTATATAGTCGCGTATGCAGCTTCCATCAGGAGTATTATAGTCGTCACCGAAAACTGTGAGCTCCTTCCGAATTCCAGCTGCAGCCTGAGTGAGATAGGGCACAAGATTCTGTGGCACTCCAAGAGGAAGCTCTCCAATCTTTGCACTTGGATGCGCCCCGATAGGATTGAAATATCGGAGTATAATACTCTTTATCGGAGCTCCGCTATGGATATAATCAGTTATAATCTCTTCAGAAATCTGCTTAGTGTTACCGTAGGGAGATGTTGCCGGCTTGATAGGAGCAGACTCATCGATTGGATTCACATCAGGCTCTCCATATACTGTGCAGCTGCTTGAGAATACAATTCCTTTCACTCCATACTGTGGCATACACTCAAGTAGGTTGATAAGAGTATTGAGGTTGTTCCTATAATATAGGAGTGGTTTTTGAACACTTTCTCCAACGGCTTTTGAAGCTGCAAAATTGATAATCCCCTTGATGCCTGGATTCTGCTCAAAAAGTTTTTTGAGAGTATCGAGATCTGTGCAGTCGCCTTCTACGAAGACCGGAGCAATCCCGGTGATAGCTTCGATTCCTTTCAAGACATCTTTATTGGAGTTTGAAAGATTGTCTATAATGACGACTTCATATCCGGCTTGCTGTAGTTCAACTACGGTGTGGCTTCCTATATATCCGGTGCCACCTGTTACTAATATTTTAGTAGCCATCTATTCTTAAGTACTAATGCATAATTCATAATGCTTAATTGTTTGTCGCTGCCATACAATTGAAAATGCAATTATGAAAGTATGCAAGAAAATGATTTATTACTTAATTATTTAAAGAGTGGAGATGGATATACTCCGGCATCAACAAGAGCCTTGAACTGGTCTACTGTAGCCTGACGGTCGGCTGCAAAAGTAACACCAAACCATTTTGAAGGAGTTTGAACCACCTTGAGAGTAGCCTCACCATTCTGGATAAGATCATTGACAACCGTAGGGATATAGAACTCTGATTTCAATTCATTGCCATGCTCTTGTAGGAACTTAACGAATGCCTTCTCGCTATAGCCGAAATAATCAGGAGTGAAGCCCCACATATTCATGCTTACGCTGCTTCCGGCAGGGAAAGGTTTCTCAACTTCGTCTTCAATTTGAATCAGACTTTCACCCTTACGCTGAATGCCATGACATTCTTTCACTCCTGTCAAGTATCCTTCTTCATTCACCTCGCAAAGTCCGCGGCTGACACCTCCATTTTCACTGAGAGTGTTTTCAATACGGAAGCCGATCATGCAGTATTCTCCAGTCTTGCCTTCGAGATCTTTAAGAGTTTCTGCAGCAAGTTGGAAACTTTCAGGTCCGTAATAGTCATCAGCATTGATCACAACAAACGGCTCTTTGATGACATCCTTAGCCATAAGGACTGCATGGTTGGTGCCCCAAGGTTTCTGGCGCCCTTCCGGAACAGAAAATCCTTCCGGAAGATCATGGATATCTTGGAAAACGACCTCTACAGGGACGTGACCTTCATACTTAGAGATGACTTTGTCTCTAAAATCCTGTTCGAAATCGTGACGGATGACGAAAACGATCTTGCCGAATCCGGCTCGTAGTGCATCATAGACACTATAGTCCATGATAGTCTCACCTGAAGGGCCAAGTGAGTCGAGCTGCTTGAGACCTCCGTAACGGCTTCCCATTCCAGCAGCAAGGATAAACAAGGTTGGTTTCATTTTGATATTAATTATTAAGGAATTTATTGAAAGTATCAGGTTATATTTAGGTCCTTTTTTGTTATTTTCTTAATTGCATCATAATCTTAAGCATAAAGTCGAACATAACAAGACGAGCATTGGCATTTCTCAGAATGTCATCGTGAGACCTCTCTATTTCCGACATCAACCGCTCAACATTTTTATGATTGATAAAAGGAGAAAAACGGACACTGAACTCCTGCTCCCCTTTTGTCATGGCATTCAGGTCGGGCGCTTTTAGATTATAAATAAAATTCTCTCGTGTCAGACGTGCACAGTAGGCAAGAAACCTTGCATTCTTTTCTCTACCCATGGCTGCAATTGCATCGCTGAGCATTCGCAGTCCTGATGCATTTCTTGCGTATGCAAGACGCATCATCTGCATATATAGTCCGGAAAATTCCTTTATTTCTCCTCCTTCTCCAGCCATGTCGAATGCCTTTATCATATTCCCTTCCGAGAGTGCTGCCACTTCACTTGCTTCCGGGTACGGAATCCCTTCAGATGTGAGAATGTTGCACACTTCTTCTTCTTTGAGAGGCTTAAGATTAAATCTCTGAGTCCTTGAGAAGATAGTAGGGAGCAACTTGTCCGGCTCATTGCTGACGAGAAGGAAGATGGTGTCGGGAAAGGGTTCTTCGAGGAGCTTGAGCAATGCATTGGCACACTGAGGCTGCATCTTTTCCGGCATCCAAATGACATACGTCTTATAGCGATATGCAAAACTTGAGAGAGCAGCCGTTCTTGAAATTTCTGCCGCATCACTGCGATATATCACAGGGACTGTATTTCCGGCATCAATCGCCCTGGCCCATTCCTCTTTCGACATATAAGAATGTTTGTCGATAAAATCATACCACTGAGGGAGAAAAGTATCAGTGCTTTTTGAAGCAGCCCCTGTACGTGGAAAGATATAATGCACATCAGGATTGTTATGATGAGCATTCTGAAGACATGCCGGACACTTTCCACAGCTGTCGCCATCCTTTCGATTCAAACAATAAAGATAACTGACAAATGCACGCGCCAAGCGCATCTTGCCGATACCCTCTTGTCCTCCCAATAAAATGGCATGGGGTATATGATCAGTATCGACGATGTCGCGTAGCGAGTCAATGGTTGATTTATGTCCGGTTATGTCCGAGAATTTCATTATATTTTCCACAACGGCGACTACTCGGTCGCCATATTGCTTGCAAATTTACAAAAAAAATAAGGCAGAACCAAATTTTTTTATTAAGTTTGCAGAAAAATTATTTATTCAACTTTTGCGGGCTCAAGTTGAAGGTTAAAAGGTTAATGGGTTAAAGGGTTATCACTTAACATAAAATTCTGATAATTTTATATCTTCCGATTGGCAAATTTAACCTCTTAACCCCTTAACTTTTAACCTTTAAGTTAAGCTTGCGAAACTTAAATTATTTGTCTCAATGGCAATTTCATTTCTTGAATCGATTGTTAAAGCTTATTCAGATAGCGGAAGGGATCTTTCTGACTATTTGTTCGTATTTCCAAGCCGACGCGCATGTACTTTTTTTCTTAAAAATCTGACAACTGCACTTGATGGTAAAATTTCAATGCTTCCGGAAGTCACTACAATGTCAGAATTTGTGGAGAAAACTTCCGGTCGGGTGGTGGCAGGCAGAATTGAGTTGCTTTTTATAATGTATGGAGCTTACGTTGCTCTTCAGAAAGAGTTAGGGATATCTTCACTTCAAGATTTCGACCGATTCAGACGGTGGGGAGAAACAGCTCTTTCAGACTTCAATGAAGTGGACATGCAGGATGCAAATCCAGATGAAATATTCAAGAATGTAAAGGATCTAAGAGAAATCAGTTCCAATTTCCTGACCGAAGAGCAACTGAAGGTGATGGAGGAATATTTCGGCCAAGTCTACGATCCTTCTGAGACAGTCAAAGGTTTTTGGAAAGATTTTAACGAAAACAAAGATGATGAGCTTCATAAAAAATTCCTTCCAATATGGCAGACTATGGCTCCACTTTATCATGCTTACCACAAGGAATTGGAAATACGAGGCCTTATTTCTTCAGGTGGTGCTTATCGACTGGCTGCGGAAATTCTTGAGCAAGGAATCCCGGAAAATATCAATGCCGGAAAAATTGTCTTTGTTGGTTTCAATGCTTTGACACGCTCTGAAAGCCGGATATTTGATGCCCTATCATCATATATGACCGACGATGAATCAGAACCTTTTGCAGATTTCTTCTGGGATACAGTCGGACCGGTCATCAACGACAAAAATTCAGCGGCAGGAAGATATGTGCTCCGCAATAAAGATAGATGGCCTTCTCCGGATTGGGCATTGCCTTACATTTCAATGTCGGAAAGAAACGAGATGCCGGAGGAAATGAAGGTAATCGCTGTTCCTTCCAATTCTCTTCAGGCCAAAGTGGCATGCGATGAGATTGAAAAAATGTTCGACAGGATAGGTGATACCGAGTTTGATGATGCAAAAGTAGCCGTAGTCCTACCGGATGAAAGTCTTCTTATTCCAATGCTTTATTCTCTCCCTGAAAGCATATCTGATGTCAATCTTACCATGGGATATCCATTGAAACTCTCTGGCACAGCTACATTCGTTTCCCTGCTGCGCCGTCTTCAAAGCAGCCGAAGAAAATGGGGCAATGCAATCGGGTATTACTACAAGGATCTTGAAGGAGTCCTCTCCCACCCTTTCAGTCAGTCTCTTTTTGGTGGCGAAGTATCGAAAGTGAAAGATTGGATTAAAAAGCATCATCATTCTATAGTCAACATTCACGACATCAGGAATATTTCAAAAGAAATGTCGGAATTGCTTACTCCACTCTCAGAAGATGCAACTCCCGAGGAAGCAGTGAAGTGGCTCGAAACTATTTTGAAAAAGGTTGCCGAAACCATTTCAACTTCCAATTTCAAGATAGTCAAGACAAATGTGGATATAGCCAATTTGGAGGTGTATTGCCTACTTCTCCAGCAACTCCTTGAGACAGTGAAAGAATATGGAATTTCAATGCAATGGCGAACATTCCTCTCTCTCGCCGACCGCCTGATATCGGCAGAAACTGTCACTTTCGAGGGGCAACCGTTGCGTGGTCTTCAGGTAATGGGTATGCTTGAGACGCGTGC
>WFLX010005898.1_pt1 | contig 14101 bp, 11 predicted proteins | sample 4967041 | NCBI WGS metagenome assembly WFLX01 (sample SAMN12857096, study PRJNA449069) | gut metagenome | isolation source: stool from male and female vole | host: Microtus ochrogaster | place: USA:Florida | collected 2017
GCCGTAGTCTTGGGGAGAAGATTATAGTTCTGAAATACAAAACCTATCTTGCGGTTGCGTGTATAGGCACGTCGGTTCTTGCTCATAGACTGCACGGAGACGCCGTCAAGTTCATATATGCCGGAAGTCGGTGTGTCAAGACAACCCAAGATGTTGAGCAGTGTAGACTTTCCGGAACCGGAAGTGCCCATGATGGTGACAAATTCACCCTCGTGAATGGAGAAGGTTACACCGCGAAGCGCCTTTACCTTCTCACCCCCGACGATAAACTCGCGTCTCAGATGCTCTACTCGTATTATTTCTTTTCTATCGCTCATCTCAATTATTTCTTCTTATTTCCGCCCGGACGTTTGGGAGCGAAAGGACTCTGCTTGTCATCTCCACCGGAAGAAGCATTGCCCGTTATAGTCTCATATCCGATAGCCACAATATCACCGGCTTTTAGTCCTCCGGTCACGCTTATCTTCACGCCGTTGGAATTACCCGTCTTCACGACCTTGTTTACGAGTTTATTACCTTCTACTATCCATACACTCTTCTCATCCTGTTTTAGAGCGTTCTTGTCTAAGGGTTGGCCGGCTTCAGGCAGATTCTTCGCATCCGGATATTCTTCGGGCATAAATGAGAAAGCGGCCACGGGCAGAAGCATCACATCCTTTTCGCTAAGTGTATAGATTGTGAGATTGGCGGTCAGCCCGGGTATAAGCTTATGATCCGGATTGGAGGTGCCTACTATCACCTCGTAAGTCACGACGTTGCTTTCCGTAGTGGGCGAGAGACGCACCTGAGTGACGGTGCCTTCAAATGTATCATCCGGATAGGCATCTACTGTGAAGGTGACACGCTGACCAACCTTTACCTGACCTATGTCAGCCTCATCCACATTACCTACTATCTGCATATTGTCAAGGTCGGCTATGGTGTAGAGATTGGCAACGTTCATGCTTGCCACGACGGTCTGTCCCACCTCCACCTCGCGGGAGATCACGATACCGTCTATCGGTGAATAGATCTCCGCATAGTTGAGGTTTTTGGCAGCGCGAACTCTGTCAGCAACAGCCTTTTCATAATTGGCCTTGGCTACTTGATAATCCTTTTGCGAAGTCTGAAATTCGTAGTCGCTGATGAGCTGCTTGTCGTGCAGCGCCTTGTCACGCTCAAAGTTGGCCTTGGTATATTCATAGGTAGAGCGAGCAGAGGTCACACTTGCCTCTGCGCTCTTGTAGTCGCTCTCCAGTACGGTTTTTTCTATTTCCGCTATCAGTTCACCCTTCTTCACGATGGAGTTGAAGTCAGCATACAGTTTGTCGATGATACCGGTCACTTGCGTACCGACATCCACCTGTGTGACAGATTCTACAGTGCCGGTGGCGGTCACTGTTTCAGAGAGTTCACCGGTAGTTACTGTCACAGTCTCAAGGCTTACCTTCTCCTTTTTATTGCAAGAAGCAAGGGCAGCGACAATCATTCCTGCGATGACACACTTCATTAGGGAGACGGAAAAGACCTTCACCGTCATTTTATTTTTATTCATAAGGTTATAGTTGTGGTTCGGTAATATTCTATCATTTTTTGTCCGAGCAAGGCCATATATTTCGCTTGCAGCAACGTCTGTCGAGCCTCCGTAAGATTGGAGTGTGCAGTCATCAGTTCGACGGGATTTACCAGTCCGAGATTAAACTGCTCATTGGTAAGATCGCTGCTGGCCTGGGCAGAATTGAGTTGCTCAACGGCAGCAAGATATCGACTCTGCGCCGTTCGTGTATCTACATACCAATTCTCCACACTCTGAGCGAGGTCAGTGCGACGTTGTTGTGCATCAAGCTGCGCATCCATCCGCTGCACTTTAGCTTTAGCGACAGCCATGGCCGTCTTTCGATTATCAAAGATGGGAATTGCGAGAGAGAGGCCGATGTTCTCGTTGGTCGCCTGGCGCAATTGCGTACCGAAAGCGCCACCCGGCACGATCCACCCTGTGCCTACACCGGCATTAAGGGATATTTGTGGCAGTCCGCCCGCTTTAGCCAATTTGATATCGATCTCTGCACCCGTTTCCTCAAGTTGCAGACCTTGCAGCTTGACATCATTAGCCTCCGCAAGCAGATAGCTTCCCTCCATATCCGGGAGAGTGGCGAGCACCTGTTCGGGGGATATCTCCACGTCGGCAAGATCAAAATCGTCAGAAATGCCGAGTTGAAGCAGCCTCTTGAGTTCCATTTTACGGCTTTCATACGTGCCTTGCGCATTGACCAGATTATAGAGGTCCTGCTCATGCTGAGCCTTCAATTGTGCATAATCCACTCGAGAAGCACGTCCGGCTTCCATCAACTGCAGCATACGGTCTGCTTGCGCGCCACTGAGCTGCTCTGCGGCTTTATAAATATCAATGGCCTCCCGGGCGTAGAGAATGTTGAGATACACCTGGAGAAGGTCGGTGCGCAGCGTGCGGAAGGCATCCTCTGTATCAAGACGGCTGACCTGCGTATTTATGCGGCTGCGCTTTATGGAGTTTTCTCGCTGGCCACCGTTCCACACCGTCCAGCCGGCATTGAAGCCCACCTGACCGTCGTAGAGATTTTTCTTCTCCTCACCCCAGGGACGATTGGTATATCCGTGAGTGGTGCTGAAGTCGAGGGTAGGCTGCCATTGAGCCTTGGCCGCTTCAAGATCATACTCGGCAGTTTGCTCGGAGAGACGCAACTTCTGCAACGAGATATTATGACTCTCAGCATAATTGACACACTGAGAATATGTCCAGGTCTCTCCATGCATCGGCGACACACCACCGACAGCAAAGAAGAGAAGCACAGACATAGCCGGAAATTTTTTCATACTATATCCAAAATTTGACACACGTATATAAATATAAAGACCGGAAATCTTAAAAAAGGTTTAAAATTATAAATCCAACAAAACATTGTAATCATTTTTGATAAGAAGACTAAAAATATTCTGAAATAATATAAAAGTTAAAAAAGTAATAAATATGTTGGATTTTTTTGGGATTTGTTAAAAAAATGCTATATATTTGCTATTGGCTTGCGAAACGAAGCGGTGTGGCTGTAATAAAACACTCCAAAGCGCTTGATTTCAAAAGCGATGAACATTTAAAATCTACTTCTTGACAACACCATGAGTATTCCCAACAGATTGGCCGGCTGCCTATACGGATATGCCATCGGCGACGCTTTAGGCCTGGGTACAGAATTTATGACTCGCGAAGAGATTTCTGTACGTTATCCCAACGGCATACGTAATTACACAGATATCATCCGCGACAGTCATCGCTCACAATGGAAACGCGGTGAATTTACCAACGACACCGAGTTGGTGCTTTACCTTATTGACTCCATTCTTGAAAAGGGAGCACCGGACTACCGGGATTACGCCGAGCGACTCAAAAACTGGTATGTAACCACCGACCCCACGGAAATTGATCACGTGCTACGCTGGATTATCTCTGATGATGAATTTACCTCTCATCCTCACGAGACGGCAAGATACGTCCACTCCGAGCAGCATAAACCTATTGCCTCCAACGAGCACCTCGGCCGGGCGATGATTTTAGGCCTATGGGGACAGAAAGACATGGAGCAGAACGTGATAGACAACTGCAATCTTACGCATCCCGATCCGCTCAACATCGCCACGTCACTCATCATTGCCCACATGGCCCACGCACTTCTATGGTATCGCCGCGAGGCAAGTTATGAGCATCTATGGGGCATCAGCCAGCGCTTCAGTCCGAAGGTGACTCACTTTCTCGAGATAGCGCGCGATGGAGCGATTGAAGACCTTGACCTTGACAATGAGACCACCGCCATGAGCACACTGAAGTCAATGAGTGCGGCGCTCTGGGCTCTCTGGCATTACAAAGACCCTATGGAGGCTCTTGACCGCATTATCCATGAGGGTGGTGATGCCGACACTAACGGCGCTCTGACACTCGGACTTTTCGGCCTTAAGTATGGTATCAACCGTCTTCCCGATGATAAGATACGCAATCTCATAGGCTTTGAGCGCCTCGACAGCGCACTGAGCCGCTTCATCCCCGTGATGGAAGCGCATATCGCCAATGATAAGGATGACGACGAAAAGTAATATCCCGAACACACACTCCGCCCATCCCTGGATAGAGGCAATGCGACTGCGCACCCTTCCTGCCAGTTGCTCGGGAGTGATATGCGNCTCCGGAATCGCCNTTGCCTTGCATANCTTCAAATGGCTTNCGGCGTTAATCTGTCTCCTTTTCGCNTTATTNGCNNANATTGCTTCCAACTTTGCCAACGAATATTTCGACTATCGCAACGGATTGGACCGCAAAGGTCGCGAAGGCTTCAGACGTGGCGTCACAGAAGGAGACATCTCTCCTAAAGCCATGCTCTGCGCCACGCTTATCACACTCGCTGCAGCGTGCCTTATCGGTCTGTCGCTCATATATTGGGGTGGCTGGATTTTACTCCCGATAGGCATACTGATTGCCGCTTTCGCTCTTGGATATTCTGCAGGCCCCTATCCCCTGTCGCATCACGGACTGGGAGACATCGCCGTAGTCATATTCTTCGGAATCGTGCCTGTCACCCTGACCGCATGGCTGCAACTACCTCAACCCGACACTCTCATCACCGCCTTTCCGGCAGCCGTCGGCATAGGGCTCTTAGCCGCCAATATTTTGATAGTCAACAATTACCGTGATGCAGACGACGACCGTCTTGTTGGCAAGCATACCACCGTCGTCATCTTCGGCCGCCGAGCGATGGCCACCGTATACCTCTGCAACGTCATCATAGGCAGTGCGTTCGTATTCGGCACATTCGGATATCTGATTTCCAACACAGCGTTACGAACATCACTCGCCATTTTCTTCGTCGGAGCCGTTTGTGCCGGATTAAATATCTGGCGAGACATGCGCAAAGCGCAAGGCGCGGCGCTCAATCCCCTCCTCAAGCGCACAGCGCAGCTACTGCTACTCGTCTCCATCCTCTCCCTCCTCGTCGCCCTCCCGTAAAGGTGCTACGTTTTAGTTCTGAGCAACAGACAGAGGGGATTTGAAAGGGATGTCAATAAGATGAAGATAAATTCCTTCGGTAGAGACGGAGGGTATACGAGGATTTTTGCTACCTTTGCCTGAGATGGAACAACAGAAGAATTATAAAAGCAGAAACGGCAATAAAAATCAGCCGTATACGGACCCTACCGGCAAACTGCCTCCACACGACACGGAACTTGAGGAGGTGGTGCTCGGTGCCCTTATGCTTGAGAAGGACGCATACATGAACGTATGCGACATCATAACGCCCGACAGCTTCTATGACCCGGTCAACCAGAAGATATATGAGGCCATATCCACATTAGGTCTCAATCAGCGCCCCATCGATATGATTACCGTCACGGAGCAGCTGCGCCGCAACGGCACTCTTGCAGAAGTGGGAGGACCTATCCACGTCACCGAACTCGCCTCTCGCGTCTATTCGGCGGCAAATATCGAATTTCACGCCAAAATCATCGCGCAGAAACATATCGCCCGTCGCTTGATCTCTTTCTCTACCGAGGTGGAGACAGCCGCATTCGATGAGGCCAACGACGTGGAGGAACTTCTGCAGATGGCCGAAGGTAAGCTCTTTGACATATCGCAAAATCAGATGAAGCGCGAGGTGACGCAAGTCGACCCGGTGCTCAATCAGACCCTCGAACAGATACAGACGGCCGCCAATACGCAGACCGGTCTGTCGGGACTCACCACCGGCTATCATGACCTCGACAAGATGACCTCCGGATGGCAAAATTCCGACCTTATCATCATCGCCGCCCGTCCGGCAATGGGTAAGACCGCATTCGTGCTCTCCATGGCTAAAAATATGTCTATTGACTACAATATTCCCACGGCCATTTTCACCCTGGAGATGTCTAACGTGCAGCTCGCCAAACGTCTGCTCTCAAATGTAGCCGACCTTGAAGGCGAAAAAATCAAGAGCGGTCAACTATCTCCTGAAGAATGGGACCGACTGAATCAACGTAGCCGTAAGGTATTTGGTGCTCCGCTTTATCTTGACGAGACTCCGGGACTATCCATCACCGAACTGCGTACCAAGGCACGCCGACTTGTGCGCGAACGCGGTGTCAAGATCATCATCATCGACTATCTTCAGCTGATGAATGCTTCGGGCATGAAGCTCGGCAGTCGTGAGCAGGAAGTCAGCACTATATCCCGCTCGCTCAAAGGATTGGCGAAGGAACTCAACATACCCATCATCGCTCTTTCGCAGCTCAACCGCTCCACTGAGACGCGAGAAGACAAACGCCCTGTGCTCTCAGACCTCCGTGAGTCGGGAGCCATCGAGCAGGATGCAGATATCGTCTGCTTCATACACCGTCCGGCATATTATACCAAATCCGGCGAGGATGCACAAGGTAATGACATACGCGACCTTGCTGAATTCATCATCGCCAAGCATCGCTCCGGAGCAGTGGGTGACGTGCACATGAGATTCGTCAACCGCTTCGCTCGCTTCGAAAACTGGGAGGAGGGTTACCGGATGGTGCAGGATGCCCTCGGCAAGGAGAGAGATAATGTGTATGAATCAAAAATGAACCGCGACAAGAAGACAGACTCCGGCAGCAATCCCTTCGATAAGGACACGCTCGATACGGGTGGTGGCTACACCTTCAGCGGTCCGTCAGGACTCTCCGGAGGTCCCGACCTCTCCCCCGGCCCCAACGAAGACCCGATGCCGTTTTGAATGACTATTGACGATATAAAGGCTTTGATTGCGGCGCATGAGTCGAGGACTCTGGAGCTGAAGAATAGTACCGGCGAGTTGAAGGACGGCATGCACGCGGCGTACAAGTTTCAAAGTAATATTTAATCATTGTATTAAAGTAATATTTAATCATTGTATTAATGTAACATGAATCCTTTGCAAGATAATATACCAATACTTGAACAGCAGTTTTCAGAGTTGTTGTCAATGATCACTTATCACAGAAGCCGTGCATCTCAAGCCGTCAACGAGCAGCAACTTCTCACAGCATGGAATGTTGGTGCTTACGTGTCCGCCAAATTAAAAACACAACAATGGGGCAGTAAGGTAGTGACACAATTTGCAGAGTATATGCGTACNCATGCTCCNGANCANAAAGGATTNAGNCGCAGGAGCATCTACAATATGGTGATGTTTTATGAGGAGTATTCCTCACCGATATTCCTTTCGGCTATCCAAAGTTTCTTACCTAATTCAATTGTGCAGTCGACAACTGCACAAATTCAAAGTTCAGATATAGGTTCTCAATCAACCCCCGTGGAGATTGTGCAGTGGCCGACTGCACAATTTGTCCAGTCACCTGTTGGACAAATGCCGGAGATACTATTCTCAACTTCTTATACAAATCACATAGCTATTCTTAATCAATGTAAATCAGCAGAAGAAAAACTATTTTATATTTTATATGCCCATAGAGAACGCTTGAAAGTAAAGGAGGTGCAAAGATGCATCAGCAATGACACTTATTCTACTCTCTTAGGTTCAAAACATAATCTCTCAAAGGGATTACTTGAAACATACCCTAACGCTCCTCTCATTTTTAAGGATACGGCTTTTGTAGATTTCCTCGGATTGCCAATAAAGCACTCGGAAAAGAAACTGCGTAAGGGATTGGTGGATCACATGAAGCAGTTTATCCTTGAACTTGGAAAGGATTTTCTTTTTGTTGATCAAGAGTATCCGCTTGAGGTAGGAGCATCGGTGTTTAAAGCGGATTTATTATTCTTTCATAGAGGTTTGCAAGCTCTCGTTGCGGTTGAACTCAAGCGAAGGAAATTCCATCCGTCTGATTTAGGCCAATTGGAATTTTACCTTGAAGCTCTTGACCGAGACATAAAACGAAGTAACGAGAATCCTTCTATAGGAATCATTCTTTGTCCAGAAGCTGATAGGACGGTAGTAGAATATGCGATGAGCCGGAGTATGAGTCCTACAATGGTAGCTGAATATAAGCGGCAACTCATCCCTAAGGAAAAAATGCAGACACTACTTCAAGAATATTGCGACCTCGTACAATTAGACCAGAAATGATCTTATTGCGTGGTCAACGCAGGATGGATGGGGATTTTGCGCAGATTATCTTGATATTGGTCATGTGAATTACGCAATAATAAAATTTATCAAACAGATAATGTAGTTTAAATTTGAGAGATAATTGGATAAAAAAAGGGGATTGGGCAAAACTATATTTCTTTTTCAAGTGTTAAAGAAATATAAAAGAGATAATAAACAATAAAAAGGATATATTATGGATAAAAAAGAAAAACATGTCAGGGAAAATGCTCCTCATCACGAGGCTGACAACGAAAATCTGCTCTCAAAAGGCAAAAATCAGCAGCAGAACGGAATAGCGAAGTCAAACCGCCTTTGGATATGGCTCGGAGTAATCGTGCTCATCTTCATCCTGCTCTACTGGCTCTTCGCCATCGGCACATTTGAAGATCTCATCGGATACTTCAACGGTTAATCGCCACAGCACATAAGATAATTTATTAAGATACCCTAAAGGAGGTCGGATCTGATGCGATCCGACCTCCTTTTTTCATATTTTCACTCCTCATACCGCCGCACCTCACAGCCATTAAAGAGGGTCAAATGAACGGAGTGAACGCCCTAAAATAGTGAGGATTTAGAAAAAAATGCAGACCTTTGCACATGACAGCGCAGAGGCGAAGCAAAATGCTCAGTTTCTTATCTTTTCAGATTAAATATTTGTCAGATGAGAGAATTTGTATAAATTTGCAATGTCGGGACAACTACCCGACATGACATATTGAAAGCGTTACTAAACGTTTCATTCTGACGTCTTGGAACTTCGCAACTTCCCAAAGTCTTTATCAGAATTGAAACAACGGTAGATGCTATGATGGATATGCTCAATAATCCATAATGCCATTGCAGCCACACGGCTGACGATTGCATTATGTATATGCATATTCGCGTGGGCCTCTGCGTTGTTTCGTTCCCATAAAGACAGGCAATGCGAAGGCCTCAAGAAGTGGGAACGAACAGCAAGTACGGCACCACGCTTTTTTTGTATCCATAGAAAGACAATTACTATTCATTTACCTATTTTTGTTCATGAGACACAAAGGCTATATTCTCAAACTTACAGGTTCTGATTATTATCTCAGAAATTTGGGTTTGTCTAACAAAGAAAAGAATGAATTCTACAATGATCTGTATTCAGAATTTGCNGAGTCGGANNNTATNTNATATANCGNNAAATCAAAANTNGGNTAANTACTACNAANTGATTNANGACNAAGTCGTAATGATTAAGAAGGATGGGAAAAGATTCATAATAAGCATGGATGATAATATTCCTTTTCACGAAATGTATGATTTAATGTCACGAAATGTGGATACTATTATTCTATTCCGTAGTCCCACCACCATTCGCAATTATGAGTTGGAATCGATTGCATCTGAATACAATTATGCGTCTATTTCGCAACAAATTCCTAAAATAACTTCGCTTCCCGGTGACCCCATAAATCACCCTGAGATACCTTCCACCACTCCGAATAATCACGAACCTCAAACCGTACGCCGCGTAGCGGATGTGTCAAATTTCAGTCTAAAAAAATATTCCAAAGAGGAAAAACAGAAGTTTTTGAAGTTGGCTGGGAAACGACTCCTAAAGATATTATATGATATTGTAATTGGTTGCATCGTAGCAGGATGCCCGTTATTTAAAGAGATAATCAAATAAAACTATTAATATCAGATGAAACAATTTACTTTACGATTAGCACTCTTGGGAGTGACCTTATTACTGACCTTATCCGTATTCGCCCGCGATTTCGAATACACATACGAAGGTCAAACTATCACATACACAGTTATAGATGAAAATGCCAAAACATGTAGAACTACTAAATGTGTTGGAGCTTCAGGAGATTTAATAATACCTGAACTGGCAAACGATGGTAAAAATTCATACACAGTCATTATAATAGGAAATGAAACTTTTAAATGGAGCTCTCGTTTAACGCATGTAAAAATTCCAGATACAGTCACTGTAATAGGGTATTATGCCTTTTCATCATGTACTGAATTAAAATCCATAGACATTCCATCCTCGGTCACAAATATTGGACTAAACGCTTTCGAATATTCAGGTCTTGAGTCTATTACAATCCCAAATTCAGTTGTTGAGATTAAGGATTTTGCTTTTTATAAATGCAAAAAATTAACTAAAGTTAATTTTACAAGTATTGAAAGCATGTGCCAAATAAAATATGGTAATGAAACCTCCAATCCAAGATCCGTTTGCGAATATACAAGTTTATACATTAATAATAAACCTGTTACTAATATTATAATTCCATCCACTGTAGAAAAAATTAATAAATATGCTTTCCTTCGTGTCAAGGAAAGTTCTCTTGTAATTCCCCCAAGTGTAAAATCAATAGAAAAAGATGCCTTCTCACAATCTTCTTTTACTAAAGTTTTATGTCCTAACTCAATTTACTATCCTTCAAGTTACTTCCCATCATCTTTTATCTGTACTTATAGTTCCGACATTCCAGACCTTAGCGTATCAAATGAAGGAATAGTATATGATGCCTCCAATAATATTTTGCTCTTAATGCCTGTAGATTATCGGAAAGAGTACCGCATCCCTGTGACAACCACACAAATTGCAAATGGAGCATTAGCATATTGTAGGGACCTTCCCAATATAGTAATACCAAACTCTGTAACTTCTATCGGTGATTACGCCTTTTACTGTTGTTCGGCTTTGACTAACATTACAATTCCTAACTCTGTAACTTCTATAGGACAATCTGCCTTTGGTAATACCGTAAACTTAAAATCCATAGACTTTCAAGCTTCTGTGACCTCCATAGAACCTTATACCTTCATGAATTCCGGCCTTACTTCTGTTCAAATTCCTGATGCTGTGAATATTATAGGAGCTGGTGCTTTTTCTCAGTGCTCCCTACTCGAACAAGTCTCTATCCCGAAATCTGTCACGAAGATTGATAAAGACGCGTTTAAAGAGTGTCTCCGCTTAATTACAGTTAATTTCGGAAGTATAGAAAGTATGTGTAACATTGAATATGAAAATGCCTATGACAACCCCTTGGCCGTTTGCGTAAACAGCTTCTTTTACATTAATGACGAAGAAGTAAGAGACATAGTGATTCCCCGCAGTGTAGAATATATTAACAAATATACCTTTTATGGATTATCTCTTGGTTCTCTGGTGGTACCTCCAACAGTAAAATCCATACATGAGGATGCATTTAAAAATTGTCATTTTATTAAGATCATTTGTCCGGAGCATCTAAACAAACCGGAATCTTCTATGATCTGTAGTTATAGTTCCAATGGCTCCTCATCAGGAAGTTATAACATATCTGAAGAAGGAGTAGTTTATGAAAACAAAAGTAATACCATTCTCTTTGTGCCAGTAAACTGTCCCGAGGATTTCACAATTCCAGAATCAACCGTTCACATCGGATATGGTGCTTTGGCTCACTGCAATAATTTTTTTGATTTAGTAATTCCAAATAAGGTATTGACAATTGGAGATCAATCTTTCGCATATTGTAAGGCTCTTGCCAAAATTACAATCCCGGAATCTGTCACCTCTATAGGAAATGGGGCTTTTGCGGAGTCAAGACTTACAACAGTCGAAATTCCTTCCTCCGTCACAACTATCGGTAAAGAGACTTTCAACAATTGCAGCCATCTCAAATCAGTTATAATTCCAAAAGGCCTATCTACTATTGGAGACTATGTTTTCGCTAACTGCACAAGGCTATCTAATGTGGAAATTCCAAACTCTGTAACTACTATCGAAAATTATACATTCGCTAATTGTAGCAACCTTGACGCTGTTAAAATACCAGATTGTGTGACTTCCATTGGAGAGGGTGCATTCTCAGGGTGTAAGAGTCTGAATGATGTAGAACTCCCAAACTCACTTTTATCAATAGGGCGGTCTGCATTTATGGGAAGCGGAATTAGATCAGTCAAGATTCCGGATAATTTTTCTTCCATAGAACCCTCAACTTTCCAAGAATGCTACAGTCTTGCATCAATAATACTACCGGCATCGGTGACATCAATAGGATTCGAGGCTTTCAAATACTGTAAGAACTTGAAGACTATCTGCTCATATAATTCCACACCTCCTTCCCCAGGAAATGACTGCTTCTATGGTGTGCCGGTGGATGCCACAGTATACATCCCGAAAGGTTCGCTTTATCAATATTCAAACAGATGGAAATATTTCTGGGATTATAGAGAAATGAACTCAATAACCGTGTCTCTTAATAAAGAGAATCTGACCTTGAAAATTGGTGAGGTCGAACTACTGCTCCCGGAAGTGCAGAATAATGAAGCTGAAATAATCTCTCAAGTATGGACATCCTCTAATCCTAAAGTCGCTACTGTAGATGAAGGAACTGTCACCGCAGTTTCCGTAGGATTGACAACCATAACATATACAGTGACAGAGGCCAACGGGATGTCATTTTCTGCGTCCTGCGAGGTGAAAGTCACCGAGGAATCCGGAGTGACAGAAATAACCTCAACCGATAGCAATGATAGTCAAATATATAATTTGAACGGTATNTGTGTANGCAATTCCANGGACAATCTTNCGGCCGGCATTTACATTAGNGGTGGAAAGAAAATTGTCATTACCAAATAAGATGTTCTGTCTATCGATATAATAATATTAAGTTCCTTTGATGATGAAGATGGGGCTGCGAACTAAAACCGCAGCTCCATCTGTCTTTTTCTTTCCTACCAACTTAAATCAGGCGCTATCTGCGTGGGGTGAGGGTAAGGCGGGCGTAGAGGATTGGAGAGCGGTCTGAGGCGCGACGCATGTAGAAAGTATCTGTCGTGGATGCGTCCTTTTCGGCAGCACTATCTTCGGCATCTTTACGTAGCAACTCGATATCTTCGCCGCAAAGCGCCTCGTGTAAAAAGGAGAGTTCCAGACGGCTGACTCGCTTCTCATCATGCTCCTGCAGAGAATATTGATTGAGCAATAGAGCCACATATCTTACTGTATTTACATGGCGATAATAGTCTACGTCACAGTATTTAAAACGATATTTCACCACCGAAGCAGTAGCCATGACCTGACGCGGTAAAGCCTGCTCACCCTCTGCCACTATCTCCACATGCTTTGCCTGACGGGCAATAGGGGCGGAAGTGCCGTCAATTGCCTCCGCCGACAAATGTAAATGTGACAGTCCGGCATTTTCTCGCGTCTGCATATTGAGTACAAGCCATATAGAGCGGGCATAGCCATACACTTCCCCGCTATCCGGATTAAAAATCTTGAATGACCGCTCCGAGAAATGACGGTTCCAACTCTCCACCCAGGTAGAGACAGCATACGTGCAATTGACTTTCGGTGNCTCGGCGAGTTCAATCGTAAGGCGCNACAACACCNAGCCGCAACCGGAGTCAGCCATTGACGGATTGCCGACTCCCAAAGCATTTGCATGCNCCGTGGCTATATCGATNAGTTTGGTGCAGAGCAGCGTAAGCGCCATCTCCCCTTCCGCATTAACATCCCCCGCCGAAAGAAAAAATTGCTGCGTCAGCACCCCAACATTTTCATTCATGGTCTCCATATTGCATACCTTCAAAAAGTCAGTATGCAAAAATAATAATTTTCGCCGTTACAACACTCCCTTCCCTAAAAAATGTTAGACCACGTAAACCCTGTCTCGCACGCTTGCTCACACTTATTACTAATATGTAAAAAACAGCTTTAATACGGCTTTATCACTATAACATGCTACTTTTTATTTGTTTATGCAAAGAATATTTGTAATTTTGCATTGTCAATCCCAAGAATGACATAAACATATTAATTAACTAAGAAGCGTATTCTATGCTAAAATCCAAGAGATTTTGGCATTTTTTTATGTCCGAATTGGAAAATTTTAGTGTAATCGTTTTTGGGGGCGGTTTAGGCCGCCCCCGCCGCTCGGGCATCCCCCTCCAGAAGGAGAGAGGAAGTGGCTTATACTGCGAAAGGCTCTTCGTTTTTCTCCTTCCATCTTTGTTGATAGAATTGA
>WFLX010382906.1_pt1 | contig 14095 bp, 11 predicted proteins | sample 4967041 | NCBI WGS metagenome assembly WFLX01 (sample SAMN12857096, study PRJNA449069) | gut metagenome | isolation source: stool from male and female vole | host: Microtus ochrogaster | place: USA:Florida | collected 2017
AGTCTATGCACATGGGCAAAGAGTGTGCCCTCATTACCGATGGTCGCTTCTCCGGAGGAACATCAGGGCTTTCTATTGGCCACATATCACCAGAAGCAGCAAGCGGTGGCAACATAGGCAAGATTATAGACGGTGACATTATAGAGATAGACATACCGAACCGTTCTATAAATGTAAAACTATCAGACGAAGAATTGGCAGCTCGCCCACAGCAACCATTAAAGCGTAACAGAGTGGTATCCAAAGCTCTTAGAGCCTATGCACAGTCTGTAACCTCTGCAGACAAAGGCGGAGTAAGGAAAATAGATTAACGAAAATATTGTTTATGAAGAAAATAACAGGTGCAGAGGCATTGATGCTATCATTGAAAGCTGAGGGTGTAAAGACGATATTCGGCTATCCCGGAGGTAGCATCATGCCTACCTATGATGCATTATACGACTATACGAGAGGTGAAAAGAAAGCATTCGACCATATTCTCGTAAGACATGAACAGGCTGCAGCACATGCGGCAGAAGGCTACGCCAGAGTAAGCGGCAATGTAGGCGTTACGCTTGTAACATCAGGACCTGGTGTCACAAACACCCTAACAGGTGTTGCTGACGCCATGATGGACTCCACCCCTATTGTAGTCATAGCAGGACAGGTGGCTACAGGAGTATTAGGCTCTGACGCATTTCAAGAGGTTGATCTCGTATCTGTAAGTCAACCGATAACAAAATGGGCCTATCAGATACGTCGGGCAGAAGACATTGCATGGGCAATAAGCCGTGCTTTCTACATAGCCAAGAGTGGACGCCCCGGCCCGGTGGTATTGGATTTCACCAAGAACGCGCAAACACAGTTGTTTGAATATCAACCTACAAAAGNNNATTTCATANNAAGTTACGTTCCAAACAACGTACCTTNAGAAGACATAATAAAAGCGGCAGCAGAGTTGATNAACAATGNCANGAAGCCATTGGCACTCANTGGACANGGCGTAGAGCTNGGCAATGCACATAATGAGCTATTAGAATTTCTTGAAAAAGCAGACATACCGGCAGGCCGTACACTGATGGGTCTATCGGCATTGCCAACCAATCACAGACTTAATATGGGCATGTTGGGCATGCACGGTTCTTATGCTGTAAACAAAAAGGAGCAGGAAGCCGATGTACTCATAGCCATAGGCATGCGTTTCTCTGACCGTGTAACGGGCGATTTAAGCCGCTATGCCAAGCAAGCAAAGGTCATTCATCTGGACATTGATCCATCTGAAATAGACAAAAACGTCAAGACGACAGTGGCGTTAATAGGTGATTGCAAAACGACCCTGCCGGCATTGACAGCATACGTCAACAAAGCAGAGCATACTGAATGGCAAGAATCTTTCAAGCCTCTGATACAACAAGAGACAGATAACGTCATCATACCAGCCACACAACCGGCATCCGGCCAACTGCTCATGGGCGAGGTGGTAAACAACGTTACCTTAGCTACTAACAATGAGGCCATACTCGTGACTGACGTTGGTCAGAATCAGATGATGTCCGCACGTTATTTCAAGTACACCAAGAGCCGCTCTATTGTGACATCCGGCGGTCTCGGCACAATGGGATACGGTCTTCCGGCCGCCATGGGAGCCACTTATGGCTCTCCGGAGCGCACGGTATGTTGCTTTATGGGCGACGGTGGCCTGCAGATGGTCATACAAGAGTTGGGCACAATAATGGAATATCACATTCCTGTGAAGATGATATTGATGAACAATAACTTCCTTGGTAACGTCAGACAATGGCAGGATATGTTCTTCAACCACAAACGTTCATTCACCCCTATGACCAATCCCGATTTCAGCAAAGTGGCCGAAGCTTACGGAATACCATACCGTCGTGTGGCTGAACGCAATGAGTTGGCCGAAGCAATACAGGAAATGCTGAACACAGACGGCCCATTCCTGCTGGAGACCATCATCAAACCAGATGCCAATGTTGAACCTATGACGGCTCCGGGAAAGGCTGTGGATGAGATGATACTGAACATAGAGTGCTAAATATCAAGGCCCAACAAACATCTAAACGATATAAATTTTATTCAGGAAGAAATAAATCTAAATAGCAGAAAACAGAGAATGGAGCAAGATACTAAAAGTTGTCGCACCCCAAACAACAACCCTGCAGAAGAGGAACAGAATGCCTCTACATTATATACACTGCAGGTATATACAGAGAACATTGCCGGCATACTCAACCAAATCACCGGTGTTTTCACACGCAGACAGATAAACATAGAGTCCCTCAACGTCTCTCCGTCAAGCATAAAAGGTGTCCATAAATACACCATAACGACATATAGTGATGAGGAGACAATAAAGAAGGTGGTTAAACAGATAGAGAAAAAGATAGACGTAGTGAAGGCTCACTACTATATTAACAGCGAGCTGTTTCTCGTAGAGGTTGCCTTGTTCAAGATCTCCACACCCGTCATGATGGCTAACGCCGAACTGTCGAAAGCCATACGCCATGCCAACGCACGTATCACGGAAGTAAACGAGACATTCTGTATAGTGGTATGTCAAGGTACAACAGACCATATCATAGACCTGTTCCACCAGTTGAACAAAATACCTGACAGCATATTGCAATTTACACGCTCCGGCCGCATCGCCGTTACACGCAACTGTCAGGAAGAGGTCAGCCGCTTCCTGCACGAGCGCGGAGAGTCCATGTAGCCATCATATTAGCATAAAGGCATAACAATCGCTTCATCATGACAGAAAAAACGACTAAATGTTTATGTACGGCGGATGCGTTCCATTGTGACTTCAGACATGAATTGTGCATCGGTCACCTTGGCAACAATATGCTGAATGCAGCCGATATACACTCCACAACGCGCAATTTCGGAATGTCATACCTCAATACCATCAACAAGACATGGGTATTGTCAAGGTTGGCTATAGAGTTGTACGATGTGCCAAAGGAACATGAAGAGTTCGTGATCGAAACATGGGTGGAGAATGCCATGAAATATTTCACCAAACGTAACTGGGCAATCTATTCACCCGATGGTAAGACATTATATGGTCATGGCAAAAGCATCTGGGCGATGATAGACACCGTGACACGTGAGCCTCAAGACATTCTTGCCGTCAATGAAGGCAAGATAAAGGAATATCTATTCCCGGAAAAGAGCTGTGACATAAAAGATGTATCAAGAGTCACCACTCCAAAGATGACGGACTATACGGAGTTTACGGTCAGATATAGCGACATAGACGTGAACGGACACTGTAACTCAATAAAGTACATTGACCATGTCATGGACACATTCAGCCGCGAATATCTCACGGAATACCGACTGCACAGATTAGAAATAGCCTATGTCGCGGAAGGTCATTGGGGCGATACCATACGTATTTACCACCTCTCCGAAGACACTCAACATTACTTCAGACTCACAAAGCAAGAAGATAATGACAACGAGGTGGNACTATGCAGNCNCAAAGTGTTTTTTAATAGAAAAAACTTGCATGATTCAGAAAGAATCACTACCTTTGCATCTNGNAATANNCAATTGACAGTTATAAACAAAACAACNTTATAAAATTTTACAGAAATGGCAAAAATGAATTTTGGTGGCGTTATCGAAGAGGTAATGACACGTGAAGAATTCCCATTGGAGAAGGCTCGTGAGATACTTAAAGACGAGACAATCGCAGTTATCGGTTATGGTGTTCAGGGTCCCGGTCAGGCTTGTAACCTGCGCGACAACGGTTTCAACGTTATCGTTGGCCAGCGTCAGGGCAAGACTTATGAAAAGGCAATCAACGACGGTTGGGTTCCGGGTGAGACTCTTTTCTCTATCGAAGAGGCAGCCGAGAAGGGTACTATCGTTATGTGTCTGCTCTCTGACGCTGCTGTTATGTCTGTATGGCCAACACTGAAGAAGTACCTCACCGCCGGTAAAGCACTGTACTTCTCTCACGGTTTCGCCATCACATGGTCAGACCGCACCNGTTGTGTACCTCCANCNGACATCNNTGTTATAATGGTTGCNCCTAAGGGTTNAGGTACATCTCTTNGTACCATGTTCCTTGAGGGTCGTGGTCTCAACTCTTCATACGCCATCTACAACGACGCTACCGGCAAGGCTCTTGAGCGTACTCTCGCCCTCGGCATCGGTATCGGTTCAGGATATCTCTTTGAAACCACTTTCCAGCGTGAGGCAACTTCAGACCTTACGGGTGAGCGCGGTTCACTCATGGGTGCCATTCAGGGTCTGTTACTCGCCCAGTATGAGGTTCTCCGTGAGAACGGTCACACACCTTCAGAGGCTTTCAACGAAACAGTAGAGGAGTTGACACAGTCACTCATGCCGCTATTCGCTGCANAGGGTATGGACTGGATGTATGCTAACTGCTCAACAACCGCACAGCGTGGTGCCCTCGACTGGATGGGTCCTTTCCACGATGCTTGCAAGCCTGTAGTAGAAAAGCTCTATGCTTCTGTTAAATCCGGTAACGAGGCTCAGATCTCTATCGACGCAAACTCAAAGCCGGACTACCGTGTTGGTCTTGAGAAAGAACTCGCAGCTCTCCGCGAATCAGAGATGTGGCGCACAGCAGAGACTGTACGTCAGCTCCGTCCGGAGAACAATTAATACGTTCTGACGTTTCAATCAGAAACCAAAACAATAAGTATTATATATAAAAGGTGTATCGACACGATTGTCGGTACACCTTTTATTTTTTTGTATATTTACCTGATAAAAATACGGCATTGCGCCACAAAAGGCAAGATTGCAACTCAGTTGCAAGAATAAAGCAATACCTTTGCACACGAAAAATGACAAAAGCGTTGGTCACACCATCGACAATCATTAACATTAACAAACAAGCACACAATAAAACAGTGATAAAAATATCAGTCAACCCCTCAATGATTCTTGACTTTAATAATTAAACACACAATAAAACAATGAATGAAATTCTCAATCTGGTGAACATGATGTCACCCTATCTCCTGCTCGGTTTCCTGTTTGCAGGCATTCTTCACGCCTTCATTCCCGGTGCCGTCTACAGCCGTTACCTTTCCGGTCACGGTTTCCGCTCCGTCTTCTATGCCACCCTTCTCGGCATACCTCTGCCGCTATGCTCATGCGGTGTCATACCCACCGCAATGTCATTGCGCAAAGAAGGCGCAAGCAAAGGCGCTACAATATCATTCCTTATAGCCACCCCTGAGACAGGGGTAGACTCCATTGCCGCCACCTACTCACTCATGGGACTTCCGTTTGCTATCGTGCGCCCCATAACCGCTTTCTTTACCTCACTTATGGCCGGCCAGATTGTCAACATCTTTGACAAATCACCATCTGTCGCCACCACCGTCAATACAGGCTCACAGCATACAGAAACAGGCAGTACCTGCTGTCAAAATNACGAACATCAGTCGTCCACCTTTATAGGAAAGGTAAAAGAAGCCCTTACATACGGCTATGTAGACATGCTCGGCGACATAGGCAAATGGCTGTTGATAGGTCTGTTAGTGGCAGGACTGATAACGGTATTCGTTCCCGACANGTTCTTTGAAACATTCAAGGNAAACACATTCCTCANCATGCTTCTGGTACTATGCANAGCCNTTCCCATGTACGTATGCGCCACAGGCAGCNTCCCCATCGCCGTGNCTCTGATAATGAAAGGTCNCACTCCCGGTGCCGCATTAGTATTACTCATGGCGGGTCCCGCCTGCAACATGGCCTCAATACTGGTAATAAACAAAGTACTCGGACGCAAGACGCTATGTCTCTATCTTGCCTCTATCGTAACCGGAGCAATCGTTGCCGGTACAATCATAGACCAATTACCGTCAGAATGGTTCATGCCAACACTAATGTCGTCAGCGTGCTGTGCAGAAAAACACACATCATGGCTCAACTACGGCAGCACCATTCTGCTCTGCATATTGTTCATCAATGTATTATGGCGCCGCATGAGACACAAGTATTCCCAATGCCATTGCCATGAACATCACACTAATAGTGCTACAGACCAAAACCAAAACACATCAAATATCAATAACAACATGACAGAATTTTACATTAAGGGAATGAATTGTTCCCACTGCCAAAGCAATGCTACGAAAGCATTAAAGGCATTACCGGGTGTTACTGACGCCACAGTAGACCTCACAACAGGCAAAGCACAGGTATACGGCACCACATCAATGGATGCGATAAAGGAGGCAATAGAGTCACTTGGCTTCAGCATTAAAGACTAAGTTCCTCTAACGCAAGACTGTGTATAAGACAGAATTTGGGTTGCAGGTATTCTGAGATACAATCAGAATACATCTGCAACCCAAATTCATTTATGCCGTAACAGACTGAACAATCTTCAGAAAACGCCTGTGGCTATCCTCGTTATTGGCAGCGATAACCCCATGATGTTCCATATATGTCAATGCGTTACCATCCCTATCCGTTATTATTCCGCCTGCCTCAGTCACTATAAGCGAGGCCGCCGCAAAGTCCCATGGACAAAGCAGATATTCAAAATACACCTCACATCTGCCCATAGCCAGATAGCATAACTCCGGAGCACATGCCCCAAAGCGTCTGAAGTCATTACATTGTCTGAACGCCTCTGTCACTATCTTAGCNCAAATGTCTGNCAACTCCTTGTGATAAACNGAAAAGGCNGNGCATACCAACGCATCCTCAAACGGTCTGTCAGACACATGAATAGGCTTACCGTTCAGGAAAGCTCCCCTACCCTTCTCGGCAGAGAACAGCTCGTTGGTACGAGGCAAGAACACAACGCCCATCAGCATATCGTCATTATGCTTCAAACCCACACAAATGGCACACTGATCAATGCCCCTACTATAATTTGCCGTGCCGTCTATAGGGTCTATTATCCACGTATACTCGTGCGAAGCATCCCGTATATCTTTCTCTTCACACAGGAAACCGCTGCCCGGCAGCAACATTGCCAGCCGCTCACACAGAAAATCCTGCACCGCAAGGTCTGACGTTGTAACAATATTAGCATACCCACCCTTCTGAGAAACGTCAAAATGTTCTGTGGCCATGAAAGCCGACGCTTCCCTGACCGTAGCAATAAGACTGTCCAATGTTACCATAACCATTAATATTTTTCGTTCTTCACCGGCTCCCGTCATGCTGTTATGCCAAACGGAGACAAACCGTTTTTTTATTGTTGCAAAGGTATAGACTTCCGGCAATCTCACCAAAGATTTGTCGGAATACGTTCTGCAGGCGGCGTTATATACTGACATAAGTCAAGCCCTCACAAGCACAAAACACAGCGCTCNATACCNTNNCTTACNCGCCTCATTNCNGTTCCGANTAAGGTAGCAGAGAGACTGATTGAAGTAGCATTATTATTGATTTCAGTACAAGAAGTAATTTTCTATACTAAAAATTGTGAAAAATATAGGAGATGATTGGCATATTTACCAATTATTACTATCTTTGCATCCAAATTAAGTAATCATTAAAGGTGGCGACAACACTTAAAATACGGTAAAAACGATTATGACAGATAAAAGACAACATTCTTTTTTGGAGATTCCGACACAATCATCAGCACAGATTATTAGCCGGAATGAGGTCGAAGTAGTAGCTCCCGATGGAGAAGTTTTTACTGTATTGTGCCAGATAGGTGCATATACAAATAAGGAAACACAAGATAATGAACTTCATTGGTTGGAAGTCTTGTTTGACAAAAACTTTTCCGATGATAAGGAAGAAATGACAAATGCCATTTGGCGAGAATCTATGCAATTTGCCATTTGTGGCGGAATTTTAGGCATTAGTACTGGTACTCGCCATAAGGACCGGGCACGTATCGGTGGGCGAATTCGTCAGATACGTGAAGACAGAGGTATGGAAGCTCGTGATTTGGCAAAACTTGCCGGCATTGATGCTGCAAATCTTAGCCGTATTGAAAAAGGAAAGTATTCCGTAGGGCTTGACATTTTATCCAAGATAGCTGCTGTTTTAGGAAAAAAAATAGATTTTGTTGACCTTAATTAGGCTGTTATGATTGACATAAATAATTTCAAAGTTGAGGTTTCTTGCGAATACAGGGGAGAAAAATATTCAGTAAGAGATAATGNTGCTATTATGAGGCANCACAAAAAAGGTTGTCGAATANGACCTTTGGATAACAAATGGACTTTCGGCACAAAAAATGAAGACAATGGATATATGTTTTTTACTTCAAAAATTCGTGTCCATCAAGTTGTAGCATTCGCTTTTTGNGGACATCAGAAAGCGGAAGGAATGATAGTTGACCATAAAGATANCAATAGATGNAATAATAGAGCANAGAACCTTCATTGGGTAACAAGACTTGAAAACGTATTGAACAACCCGATAACTCGCAGAAGAGTTATCAATAAATGTGGTAGCGTAGCTGCATTTCTTGCAAACCCAACCTTGCTGCGAGATTGTTCTGCAGACCCCAATTTTAAGTGGATGCGTACTGTATCAGAAGAGGAAGCTGCCAAATGTAAGGCCAATTTAGAAAGATGGAGTCAAGAAGATATGGAATTTATAGGTGGTAAACGAAGCAATGGTATCGATGAATGGATATACAAAGAATATCAGCCTGTGAAACAAGACAGAGGTATTCGTCAGGAATGGACACGATTACCCACACAAATACTAGACGTTTATGAACAGGTAAAAACACCGTTATTAGTAGAATCATTAACTGCTAATGCTATGCAAGAAAATTGGAAAACGCCAACGGAATTTCCTTTGTGTCCTACAGACACACTCTCTTTGGACGCATATTATTCATCATTAGAAACGGGAAAAGTATTTTCAAATAACACTCACGGCACAAATAACATTATAGTATCCGCCATATCAGACGACAGGAAACAGTTCTGTGTTGCAACCCATAGTCCTAATAGACTAAAACAATGGTATATTACCTATGTATATATATTAAACAATAAATATATCCATAAAAATGGCGGCTCTTTTTTTGAAGAAAATGGCGCATTAAAGGCAATAACACTTTTTCAGGGAAAGGAATGGACTGGTGGTGATTGCATTGATGATTACTGCTAATAAATTTGGAATATAATAAAAAATATCACAAGATGAAAAAGAAATTATTATCCATTGTATTGTGTTTCATATCAATAGTTGTTATGGCACAGACGGACGTAACCAAGTTTTTAGGCATTCCTGTAGATGGCAGCAAAAACGAAATGATACGAAAACTCAGAGCAAAGGGATTTTCACAAATTCCTTATGCAGACGGAGTTCTTAAGGGAAAATTTAACGGTATAGATGTCAATGTTCACATTGTTACAAATAATGATAAAGTATGCCGTATCATGGTTTGTGATGCTTACCCAACAGATGAGGCAAGCATCAGAATCCGATTTAATAGATTATGTGAGCAATTCAAAAACAATTCAAAGTATTGCTGTTTTTCAGAAGAAGAGCAAAAACTTAAAGACGATGAGAATATCTCTTTAGGAATGGCTGTTCACAAAAAACGNTATGAAGCAATATTTTATCANATTCCAGACACCACGGCGGCTNNCTACCGTGAAGAATTTCAATCNTCGATTTATTCNAAATACACAAAAGAACAACTTGAAAATCCATCAGAAGAAGTATCTAAAGATGTTTACAATATGTTTTTGTATGCTTTAGACAAAGCCGTCAAAAAGCCTGTTTGGTTTATGATTTCCGAGAGCTATGGTCAATATTATATATCAATGTTTTACGATAATGAGTACAATAGGGCAAACGGTGAAGACTTGTAGATTTTATACCATCTGAGAAAGACCCTGTTTTACTCCGGTAAATCTCTGGCAGTTTCCTCCGACTCTATATCCACTTTGGCCAAATCCTCTTTGAATAGCGCATACATGCAGCCAATCGCCTGTCGACTGACTGATATTGTTCTATGTACGATAATGCCAAATCCTCCTCGTATAGCAAAGAAAAATATCCTTGAATATATTCGCAATACTATTTACAAGTAATCATGCCCTTTTTACGAGACAATCGCAGTGCGATTACGATGTAATTGCACTGCGATTGCAAAACGCTGCGGACATAACAATAAAATCCGCAAACAAGCCTACGGCTTTACCCGTATTTATTTCTTGATACACTTCATGCCTATTGCCGTTGGTTTCAAGCCCTTAGACACAGCGTTAAGCGTCACTGCACCGGCCTTGTTGCCGCTACGCACCACAACCATCAGCTGTCCTTTCCATGCTTTCCACGACAAAGCGGTAAACGGTGTAAGGTCCTTAATGTCGGCATTACCGACAGCAATAATATCACCTTGTCCCTTTATGCTGAACGATACGAGATTGTCCGCATCCGTAACGAGGCGTCCCTCACGGTCTATGACCTCCACTTTTACAAAGGCCAAGTCCTGTCCGTCTGCCTTTAACGTATTGGATGCCGTAGACATGCGTATGGCATACGGTTCTGATGATGTGGCAAGCGTTTTCGTCTCGCGCACAACGCCATTGTCAACACCCTCTACCCTCAGCGTACCGGGCTTGTATTTAACCGTGAATACCGCCTGGAATCGGGAGGCGAGACCTACATTTTTCACTCCAACATGAACGTCATCCTGATACAGTCTCACCACAGGATATTTTGAGCACACCTCATCCTCGATGTCCATGCCGTCCCATCCTTTCCAATCCCATGACTCCCACGTTGGCCACACAGCCCAAGAGGCAGTGTTTATTTTTCCTTTCCAGCCGTTAGGCTCACGCACCGCCATGTATAACTTCTCCGTATCGTTCCACAACAGATTGCGGTAGTGGCCTATAGGCTTGATGTTTCCAATCAAATCAATGTCTCCGCAATATGCTCCATGCCACGGAAACATCGGACGATGGTAATGCTCTCCGGCCACATCACCGTCATACCAGTATCGGCCTATGCCAGACTCACCGAGATAGTCCACCGCCGTCCATACGAAATCACCAATTACATACTCTCTGTCATGCACCTTTTTCCAGCAGCCAAACGCATCGCGCGGAAATGATTCCGTCTGCATCATAACCCTCTCCGGCACACGCTGATGATCGCTCTCGGCCTTGTGTATCATATAGTTATAGCCGGTAATGTCCATCTGCGCGGCCAATGGGTCATATATTTCCCAGTCACTATCCCACGCGGCGAGTGCAGATGTCACCGGACGTGTTGTGTCCCACTGACGTACCGCATCACGTAAATGACGCGCTGTCGTTACAACCTCAATCTTCTTTCGCTCTATAACCTCATTGCCTACGCTCCAACAGAATATGCTCGGATGGTTACGGTCTCTCTTAACCATTGCCCTTACATCCTCTTTGTACCATTCATCGAACAGTTTATGATAGTCTTCCTTGTTTTTTTCTTCTCTCCATCCGTCAAAAACCTCGTCTATCACCAGCAGGCCCACTTTGTCACAAGCTGCCAAGAATGCCTCAGACGGCGGATTATGTGCCGTGCGCACCGCATTAAATCCGGCAGACTTCAACAGCTCTGCCTTTCTTAGCTCCGCCTTGTCAAAGGCCGCCGCACCAAGAATGCCATTGTCGTGGTGTACGCAACCACCGTTAAGCAGTATGCTCTTTCCATTGAGTGTCAATCCTTTTTCGGCAGAATACTCTATAGTTCTTATACCGAACGTCTCCTCTGCGCTATCGCCTGAGGACAAAGACACAGTAGCCTTGTATAAGTGCGGAGCGTCAATCTCCCATAGTTTAGGCTCCGCCACTTTCAGCGTCTCGGCCACCTCCTTGTGTCCGTTGGCCACGACTGTCACCGTTTGCTGTCCTTTAGTGCCGTCAGACAATGTCGTTACAACCGTTATATCCTTGTTTTCAGCCGTTTCGTTCACTACATCCGTCTTCACCACCACGGTATTTTTATCCGGTGTGGTTACCTGTATCCCCCACATATCTATATATATAGGATCCGTCATCACCATCCATACATGTCGGTATATGCCCGAACCGCTATACCATCGGCAGTTCTTCTGAGTGGAATTGTCAACCTTCACCGCCACATCATTACTGCCGGCCTTTACGTATGGCGTAATGTCGCAATAGAAAGTGGAGTAGCCATAGGGATGACCACCGGCACGCTTGCCGTTCACATAAATCTCGGAATTTTGATAAACTCCCTCAAAATACAGCCATATCTTTTTGTTCCGACAGTCTTTCGGCAACATTAAAGCCTTGTAATACCAGCCCGTTCCCGTAGGATAATAACCGCCGTCATTGCCTGATGGTGCCTTCTCGTCAATGGACATAGTAGCACTCCAGTCGTGCGGCAGGTTCACAATCTTCCACGTATTGCTCGTCTCCTTGGCGGACTCCGCATCCTCTACCTCGCCAAGGTAAAAGCGCCAGCCGTCGTCAAAAAGCGTTTTACGGTTCACAGCATCAGCCGTTGCACCCGCCATAAGCGTCACAACAGCCAACAATAACATTCTCTTTAGAGTAATAAATCGCATAATTCTGTTTGTATTTATAATAATTCAGGTTTTATTCTACAAAGATACGCAAAACAATCGGANTNNCAAAANAAAAGATTTGCTTTTCCATACGCCACGTCNTCACTNCCGGTAANANCCGTATTTCGTTGTCATTATGCGGCGATATGCAATAATAAAAAATCCCCATTTTACAGTATTGTATGGTAATTACAAAATAACTACCTTTGCACTCGGATATGAATACAACAATAACAAACCGACAACCAGCGGCACCACGGTGCCAACGCTATTGGCTAAAGGCCATAGTCTCATTCCTTTTCGTACTGTTCATGATGCCATTGGGACATGCTCTTATGATTGTTATGGAGCATATCATGTCGCCGTCAGCCCTCCATGTCTCAGCATTCCTTATGGGATTAGCCGGTATGATGGCTGTCATTGCAGGGGTATTTGCCAAGGGGGACACCCGACAGACACTGTGGGGGCTCTTCGGCGGACTGCTATTCTGGACAGGATGGGTTGAGTTTCTATTCATGTATTACGCCAACCGTTACGGTACACGGCCGCAACTCGACCCTGTTAGCGGCAACATTGTAACCAAGCCCGAGTATCTTATCATGCCGGCTTCTTTCGGTTTCTGGATGATGATAATGCTGATGTACCTCTTCAGCACCCGCAACGGCTGCAATTTCATAAACTGGTGGCAACGTGTTTTGCTGCGTAAGCGTAAGGATATCATTGCCGCGCGACCCATGACACGCCATACATCCATAGTAACCTTCATGGAATTAATGATGATTCTTTGGGGTTCCTACCTGTTACTGATGTTCTGTTACGACGAAGTCTTACTCGGAGACCACCATCCTGCGACAATGATTATAGGCCTGATATGCTTTATCGGTTCTTTCTTTATCTTCGCCAAGCAACTGCATATCAGTGCTTGGGGAGCGAACATACGCATGGCTATCGCCACTGTCGTGGTGTTTTGGACGCCGATAGAGATAATGGGGCGCATGAATTTCTTCAAGGAAATATGGATAACCCCAATGGAACATAAGATGGAGATGACCGCCATACTGACGGCGTTCCTGCTGATTGCCATATATATTATAAGGAGAATAAAGAGCTGACACACTCCCCCATTCCGCCAAATGCAGAATGGGGATTTTCATTTTCCGGCAGTTTTATTTTGCACTATGAAAAAAATATCGTATCTTTGCGGATGATAGACGGGGCAAAGCCGTATCATCATGCCGGCCGAATGAGTATGGAAGAACGCCATACAGGCCGTGGTCGTGACACAATCGCAACAGGTTCCGCCCCCAAGACAGCAACAAACTAACCCCAATAACTGAACAACAACATGAAACTCAAACATCTTCTCGGCGCAACACTGATTGCAAGCGCCGCACTACCAATGAACGCACAGACGGTAACACTGCACGGAGACAAACCCGGTGACGTTATTCCCAAAGAGATATACGGACAGTTTGCCGAGCATCTCGGCACATGCATCTACGGCGGTCTGTGGGTAGGTACAGAGTCAGCAATACCCAATCAGGACGGTTACCGTACCGATGTGCTGAACGCTCTCAAAGCACT
>WFLX010018517.1_pt1 | contig 14093 bp, 9 predicted proteins | sample 4967041 | NCBI WGS metagenome assembly WFLX01 (sample SAMN12857096, study PRJNA449069) | gut metagenome | isolation source: stool from male and female vole | host: Microtus ochrogaster | place: USA:Florida | collected 2017
TCAAGATCGGAGCTCGTAATGTTTGTAGTCATGACTCCTTCGAATGCAATGGAGATATTTCCTGTCTCTTCGCTCACAACGACGCAAAGCGCATCTGTGGCCTGACTCATACCGAGTGCAGCACGGTGCCGAAGCCCAAGATGCTTCGGAAGATGCATATCATGGCTCACGGGAAGTATACACCCGACTGATATAATCCGATGTCNGGCAATTATCATCGCTCCNTCATGCAATGGAGAATTTTTGAAGAAGATATTCTCTATCAGNCGAGTATTGATATTAGCATCAATTATGTCGCCTGTCTTTTCATAATCCCCCAACGGCACTTTACGCTCGACGCAAATAAGGGCTCCTGTCTTAGACTTCGACATCGATTGGCATGCATATACTACTGCCATGACAAGACTATGGAATGACTTCGCATCTTTCGGACTATGATGGAAAATCCGCTTTAAGTGACTGAGATGCCCATGCGAACCTATATCTATCAAGAAGCGCTTAATCTGATCCTGAAAAAGGATTACAAGCACTATCAGGCCGATACTCATAAATTTGTCGAGAATCGTACCAGTGAGTTTCATATCAAAGATCTCAGCCGCAACTACCCATATTACTATGAAGAGAAACACGCCGTAGAAAAGGCTGATCGTGCCTGAACTCTTCATTAGCTTGTAAATATAGAAGAGCAAAGCACCTACGATAAGAATATCAATTATGTCTTTTATTCCGAAGTCGATCATGATTTGAGTTGTGAGTTGTCGGGTTGTCGGGTTGTCGAGTTGTCGGGTTGTCGGGTTGTCTGGTTGTCGAGTTGTCGAGTTGTCGGGTTGTCGGGTTGTCGGGTTGTCGGGGATCAATGGGAAGGAAGGAGTTGGAGGGTATCGCGGGCTTGGACTGCAGCTGCAACATCATGGACACGAAGAATTGAGGCCCCATGCAGAAGAGCGTATGAATTGAGAGCTATTGTGCCGGGAAGAGCCTGGGCCGGAGTGATTACAAGGGGCTTCCAAATCATTGACTTTCTAGATATACCCACAAGGACAGGTAGACCAATCTTGCAAATTTCATCCAACGACGCAAGGAGACGATAGTTTTGTGCGACATCCTTCGCGAACCCAAAACCTGGATCAACAATTATGTCGCATACTCCTCGCTGACGCAGTTCACGAATCCGATATGCCAATTCCGAGATTACATCAGCAACTACATCATTATATTGATTCATTGTTGCCATAGTGGCCGGAGTGCCACGCATGTGTGTCAGGATATAAGGCACACGCAGTGCCGCAACAGTGTCAAACATCTCAGCATCAAGCGTACCCCCGGATATGTCATTGATAATGTCTGCTCCCTCCTCAACACAACGATGCGCAACCGAAGCACGGAACGTATCGACAGAAATTATTGCATCTGGCCATTCACTACGAACAATGGAAATGGCTTTGAGGAGTCGGCTCATTTCTAAGTCCGCATCCACAGGCTCCGAGCCGGGACGAGTGCTGCATGCTCCGATATCAATACAGTCGGCCCCCTCCTCACAGATGGAACGAACCCGATTTCTTACCTCTTCCTCCTCTTCGGTACGGCATCCGGAAAAAAAGGAGTCGGAAGTGACATTAAGAATACCCATTATCCATGGCTTGCGGAAGTCAAGGAGACGACCGCGGATATTAATTGAGAAGTCTTGATACTGTTTCATGTTGCAAATTTAGTATTTTTTTGGCAGTTACGGAAATTTTTTGTAATTTTGCATCCGGATTTGCAATCGCTGGCAGGAAGGGTGCATGAGTGGCATCCGGAAAGAAGGATACCTGTTATGTTGCAAACATAATTTAAACATTTAANCTACAATGGATTTAATCAAAGTAGTGGAGGAAGCNTTCGCAACTCCCAAAAAGAATTTCGATTCATTCGGCCCNGGCGACACNGTGACTGTCGCATACCGAATCAAAGAAGGTAACAAGGAACGTATCCAGCAGTATCGCGGCGTTGTGATCCGCATCTCTGGCCACGAGGACAAGAAGCGTTTCACTGTACGCAAGATTTCTGACGGCATAGGCGTAGAACGTATNTTCCCAATGGAATCTCCTTTCATCGAATCAATCACCGTAAACAAGCTCGGTAAGGTGCGCCGCGCAAAACTTTACTATCTGCGCAACCTCACCGGCAAGAAGGCCCGCATCAAAGAGCGCTTCGTGAAGAAGGACAAATAATCTTGAGTGGTCTTTGCAGAATAAAAATCGGACGGAATGATTTTTCCGCCCGATTTTTATTTGGTTTAATCGATTAATTGATTAATCGTTTAGTTTATCTGGATTGTTATATGATTGTATGGCAAAAAAAGTAAAAAAACAGAAAGTGACGTTTACGGCAGACGCACAGCAAGGACTCGTGGTGAAAAATACCGGGAGTGCTTACGATGTGCGTCTTGACGAAGGATCAACAGTAAGTTGCCGTGTCAAAGGGAATTTCCGTATCAAAGGGATTCGGACCACTAATCCTGTGGCAGTCGGCGACCATGTGAAGGCTGTCAGAGCCACTGACGATGTATGGTATATCACTGAAATCCTTCCGCGACACAATTATATAATAAGGAGAGCCTCTAATCTATCCAAGGAATCACATATACTCGCTGCTAATATCGACCGTGCTCTGCTTGTGGTAACTCTTAGGGAGCCTGCTGTGCCATTGACGTTCATCGACCGTTTTTTGGCTACTGCAGAAGCCTACAGAATACCTGCAGGAATTATACTTAACAAATGTGATATGTGGGATGACGAAGATAAAGAGCTTGGTGAGGCCATGAAATATCTCTATGACTCTCTTGGATATCCTACAATTATCGTATCTGCAGCAACAGGATACGGACTTGATGCTCTCCGGGAAGAAACCGCTGACAATATCTCTCTTCTCGCGGGAAACAGCGGCGTCGGCAAATCTTCTTTGATTAACTCTTTGATTCCGGGACTTAANCTCCGTACTGGTGAAATCTCAGAACNTTATNANACAGGGACTCACANCACAACATTCTCTGAGATGCTCGATCTTCCTTACGGGGGAGAAATCATAGACATTCCGGGAGTGAGAAGCTTCGGAACAATTGACTTCACGACAGAGGATACCGGACATTTTTTCCCTGAAATATTCAAGACTTCCCACGACTGCAAATACGGAGATTGCCGACATACTAATGAACCCGGCTGCGCAGTAAAGCAAGCCGTAGCGGAGCATCGGATTGCTGAGTCAAGATACAACNCTTACCTGAGCATTCTTGAGGAAGTGCAGGCAGGTGAAGACGACAAATACCGGAAAGCGTTTTGACAGATGAAAAATGCATAATGAACTACGATCAAGCTAAAGCAATTCATAAGCCATAATTATCTGTCGCTGATATCTAATTGATAATATATTTTGGGAAATAAGACAATATACATTTAGTTTTGAACTATAAACAATAAACAATAAGTGAAAGAATTTCATGATATGAATAAGACGATAACTATCCTTTCTGCTGCTCTTTTGATGAGCGGAGTTGGACAGCAGTGTATGACTGTCGCGGCACATAGCACATTTGACCAGAAGTTTGCAGATTATCCCACTTATAATGGTGATGATCTGGAACTAAAAGTAGATGCATCCGGCACTCATTTCCGCCTTTGGAGTCCGAAGGCTCAAGATGTTGTGGTCAACTTATACAACACCGGACTTAATGGGCAGCCATTTAAAACTCTTCCTATGACCTTCCATGCTGAGAATGGGACATGGACAGCAAGTGTGCCGGAACAACTTTATGGGAAATTCTACACTTTCAAAGTGATGCAAGATGGGAAATGGCTTTCAGAGACTCCCGGCGTATGGGCAAAGGCTGTAGGAGCCAACGGCAAACGTGCGGCTATCATCGATTTTGCAAAGACCGATCCGGAAGGATGGGCTGAAGACAAAGGTCCAAAAGTGGACAATTTCACTGATGTGATAGTATATGAAATGCACCACAGAGACTTTTCAATGTCGCCAACATCAGGAATCGCAAACAAAGGTAAATTCCTTGCCCTCACAGAAGAAGGCACTACCTCACCCGACGGAGAAAAAACCGGTATCGACCATCTTAAGGAACTTGGCATCACCCATGTCCATATCCTTCCGAGCTACGACTACAACTCAGTAGATGAAACAAATCTTCAGAACAATACCTACAACTGGGGATATGACCCACAAAACTATAACGCACCTGAGGGGAGTTACTCTACCAATCCTTCCGACCCGGGCACAAGAGTAAAGGAAATGAAGGAGATGATCAAAGCCCTACACGATGCAGGAATTGGAGTCATAATGGACGTGGTCTACAACCATACAGCCGAAAACGATGGTTCCAACTTTGAACTTACAGCTCCGGGTTATTACCACCGTCATTGGGATGACGGAAGATATTCCGATGCATCGGGATGCGGCAACGAGACAGCTTCCGACCTTCAGCAGATGCGTGACTACATAATCAATTCAACGAAGTATTGGGCTGACGAATATCACATCGACGGATTCAGATTCGACCTAATGGCTATCCACGACACCGAGACGATGAACCAAGTGGCAGCCGAACTGAAGAAAATCAATCCATCAATATTTGTTTACGGTGAAGGATGGACTGCAGGTGACTCACCCCTCCCGGCTGACCAACGTGCACTGAAAGAGAATGTAGCACAAATGACAGATATTGCCGTCTTCTCAGATGATATCCGGGATGCAGTCAAAGGGCACTATTCCAATGCAGAAGACCGTGGCTTTGCAACCGGGAAACCGGGAAATGAAGAGACTGTCAAAATTGGTATCGTAGCCGCCACGTCACATCCTCAAGTGGACTATTCTAAAGGGAATAACTCCAAATTCCCATACGCCACTTCTCCTGAGATGATAGTCAACTATGTGAGTTGCCACGACGACCTGACCCTTACGGATAAACTTCGCAAATCAATGCCAGATGCCACAGATGACGAGCGTATGGCAGCCGCTAAGCTTGCTCAGACTATAGTCTTCACTTCACAAGGAACTCCATTTATGTTTGCAGGCGAGGAAATATTCCGTGATAAAAAGGGGGTTCATAATTCATACAAGAGTCCAGACTCAATCAATGCAATCGATTGGCATCTGAAAGCAGCGAACCGCGACCAGATGGACTACTACAAAGGTCTTATCGCCCTTCGTAAGCAGCATCCGGCTTTCAGAATGACCACTGCCGACCAAATCGCCAAACATCTCGTTTTTGACAAAATCGATTCTGAAAAGACTCCAAATCTCATCTCCTACACTCTGAAGGACAATGCCAACGGAGACTCATGGAAGGATATCAAGGTGATATTCAATGGGAGTAGCGAACCAAGGACAGTTAAGTTGCCTAAGGGGACCTGGGAAGCAGTCGTAAAGGATGGAAAAGTTGATCCAAACGCAGGACTCGGGACCTTGAGTGGAACTGTCACGGTTGCTCCAACAAGCGCTTTGATACTTAAACGCTAAGATGGTAAAGAATTAATTATTTCTGATTGCCGAACTGTAAAATATGGTTCGGCAATCACTTTTTGAATATAAAAAACACATAAAAATTGATGAATTTTACAAGAAAAATTGCACATAAGACATTTTTTTTGTAAATTTGCACGAATACAAACAACGACGTTAACTAACTTCAATTAAAGACTTGTCGAATATGATCTCCGGCGAGCCGACGAAGAAATGGGGATGTAAGTCATCAATCTAAGTGTCAAGCCCAAAGGAGACAAGAATTATGAATACTAATAAACCTTTTTTAATAAATAAGGTCTAAAAAATAAAATAATGTGAAACAAAACAACAAATCAAAATAACAATAACTAAAAACTAAAAAGCAATGAAAAAGATCATCATGATTCTGATGGCGCTATGCCTCATCGCTCCGGCAACTATGGCCCAGACACTCACCCCAAAGCAAGAAAAACTTTGCAACAAGAATGCTAAAGAGCGCACAAAACAACTCAAAAAGCAAGGTTACGAAATCATGGGTAGCCTNCCACTTCAGGATGCACTCTATAAACACTATGCGAAAATGGAACTTGGCGCCACTGAGCAACAAGGCAACGGACACTCTAAGTCTATGAACAACGGGCGTCAAATGTGCCTAACATCCGCAATGTCGGAATATGCTTCTAAGGCTTCTTCTCAAATTAAGGGACGCAGTGTGACAGATGCTTACGGAAATGAAATAGACACTGAAAACGATCCCGAATTTGCACGTTTCTATGCTGCTTACGAACGTCTTACTCAGAAAGAAATCAAAGGAGAACTTCAGGAATCATTCACTATTGTAAAGAAAAATCCCGACGGATCTTCTGAGTTCACCATGTTCTTCCTCGTAGACGAAGACAAGGCTAAAGCTCGCCGCCAGAAAGCTCTCAAAGAAGCAGCAGAGGAAACTAATCTCGCTCAGAACTATGCTAAACAGGTTTCTGAATTTGTTAACGAACCAATTAAATGAAAATATATGCGAAAAAGCATAATCTTACTCACAATAATTCTATCGATAGGCGGGACTATGGGATTCTCACAGTCCCGCTTTCCCCAACATAATGGGAAAAACCCTCCGGCTGCTTTCAAACAATTCAGAGACAGCATAAAGACAGAATTCCAGAATTTTAAATCGCGAATCCTTGAACATTATGCTGATTTCCTTGATGGCGAATGGCATGAGTTTGAGGCTATTATGGAAGATGAGAGTCCCTATACTCAGCCAAAACCAACTACCCTTCCAGTATATGATGCGCAGATCGATACTTTGGAAACCAATATGATCATGACGCATCTTCCGGATGCAGTCTACAGTGACAAATCGCTCAATGGCATACTAACTGCTATCCCAGGTCGCAATCTTTCGCTCGGTCTTGACATGGATACTGACTTCGAGCCTATGAAGATTGATATCCCGGATAATTTCGGACCATCAGCTTTGCCAAAAACTCAGGTCAGTGGACTTGGGAAAATGCTGTTCACACAATCAGAAGCAGATGGAAAAACCAATTATGAACTGTCTGTCATGCGTATTCCAGATCCAAATTTCGCATTCGGATCATTCCCTGGTCAGATTAAAGCTCCAGCACCCGGAGAGTCAGGCATCACTAACAATGGGGATGCTAACCAACCGATGACCAAGGAAGAAATGAAACGTGCTGTGACAGGAAGCGGATATGCATCTGAAGCCACCTTTGTTACCCCACAAGGCAACGACAAATTCCAATTTGACTTCTATGGAATGGAAGCATTCCTTCCTCAAATAGATTTCAAAATAGCAGACAATATCACTTCTCCCAATGAGACAGGCTCTAATTGGAAGGCAATGGCAGGGCAAGAGGGGGGTGTAGAGACAGCCCGTCAACTTTTCGGTCTGGCCCAACAACTTGGACTGAATGGATATCTGACATTTAGATTGACCGAATCGTATGTCAATCAGAGGTTCAAAGACAGCAATGACCGTGCACGTATGGCAGCTATCCACTTCCTGATGTCGAATATGGGATACGACATCAGATTGATAGATTTAGGCGACCTGTTCTCTGTAATGATGCCTTTTGACCAAAAAGTAGTCTATGGGTTAGCACCAAAGACATTAGACAATAGGAAATATTATTTGCTCCTACCACAAGGGTATAATTCGAAATCAAACGAAGTTAGGTTTACGACATGCATGCTACCTAACGATGCGCTGGGTAAAACGTCTGATCTTCGACTCACAGGTCTGAGTCTTCCATTCAAACCAAAAGAATTTGAGATATCACGCAATGGAATGACTTTAAAGGGGGTAGTAAATGAAAATCTCAAAAATCTTCTCCATAGGTACCCTCAAATGCCTGCAGGCGACTTCGCTTCTTCTTGGATCGACCAAAGCCTACGAGAAGATATAGTCAATCAGGTGAAGACTCAAATGGAAGGAATGAGTGAGAAGCAAGCTATCAATACTCTGATGTCTCTTTGCCATTACGGATTCAAATATTCTACTGACCAGCAGTACCACGGTTTCGAGAAGCCATACTTCTTTGAAGAAAACTTCCTATGGGACTACAATGACTGTGAAGACCGAGCAATTTTCTTCTCTTATCTTGTCTGGAATGCGCTTGGACTCCCTTGCCAGCTTATCCAATACCCGGGACATGAGAGTGTGACCATTGCTACTGTATCTGATATCAATGGTTGCTATTACGACACAGATGGAGTAAAATATTATAGCTCTGACCCGACATACATAGGCAGCAGTATTGGACAAGTGATGCCGACGTTTAAGACCACAGCTCCTAAGATAGATAAGCACTATAAGGCGAGTGAGCAATAAATTTTCAATTTTAAAATTCTAATAAGATATCACATGCGAAAAAGCTTCATAATAATAGGTGCTTTCTTACTATTCGGAGGGGTATCAGGCATATCTCAGTCTACTTCGTCGGAATACAATAAATTCCGTGAACAGATTTTCAGCGATTATAATAGCTTTAAATCAAGAATACTTGAGCATTATGCTGATTTTCTGAATGGAGAGTGGCATGAGTTTGAACCTCTTTGGGAAGAAGAAAGCCCTTATACGGAGCCAAAACCACAAACTCTGCCAGAGCCACCTGCAAAGCCNGAGCCTGCGCCAAAACCTGCTACAGCAAAACTTCCTACTCCACGTTTTGGAGCATCCTCCTCTTCTGGAGGCGTTCTTGCTGCTAAGCCAGGAAAAGAATTGGCAAAAGGGAACATCAACGACTATGACTATCCATCTATGAAAATTGATGTTCCTGGCAAGGGGGGAGGCTCTATGCCAAAGACTATGGCAGATAGCCCACTTGGAAGTTCGCTAAAATCTTCAGATGCTGCTGGAAGGAGCAACTATGAGCGAGCCGTGCTTCGTTTGCCAGATCCGGACTTTACATTTGGATCGTTCCCGGGTCAGACAGCAGCCCCTAACCCTGGTGAATCTGGGATAGTCAACATCGATATGGCAGATCGCAGGATGAGTCCTGAAGATCTTAAGCGAATCATCGACGAAAGTGGTTATGCTACGGAAGAGACCTTTAAAATTCCACAAAATCAAAATAACTTCCTTTTTGATTTTTATGGAATGGAGGCTTTTATTCCGGAAATAAAATTCAACATTACCTCTTCCATCAATAGTCCTGAAGAAACCGGGGCGCATTGGCAAAAGATGGCGGCCCAGGAAGGAGGAGTTGAGACTTCGCGTCAGCTATTCGGGCTTGCACAACAACTTGGACTGAACGGATATCTCACATACAGACTGACGGAAGCATTCGTCAATCAGAAGTTTAAAGATTCAAATCCGGCTGCCCGAATGTCGGCTATTCACTTCCTGCTCTCTAATATGGGATATGATGCGCGTCTGCTAAAGCTTAATGATACTTTTATGGTGATGATGCCTTTCGACCAGAAAGTGGTATATGCAACCTTGTCACAGACAATAGACGGACGAAAATACACAATCCTTTATCCTGAAGGTTATCAGGCTCCGAAAGCGGGACAATCTATGCGTCTCCTGACATGCAACCTGCCGTCTAATTCACTTGGTAAGACTTCCGATCTGCGTCTGACAGGCTTGAGCCTCCCAATGAAGTCGAAACCATTTACACTTACGAATGGGAAACTTACCGTGAAGGGAGAAGTGAATGAGAATATCCAAAAGATTCTCCACCATTATCCTCAGATGCCGACAGGCGACTTTGCATCCTCTTGGGTAGATAGCAGCCTTCGTGAAGATATAGTCAATCAATTGAAGTCTCAACTTGCAGGAAAGAGCGACAGAGAAGCTGTCAATGCACTTATGTCTCTTTGCCATAAAGGATTCAATTATTCTACTGATCAGGACTTCCATGGATTTGAAAAACCGTACTTTTTAGAGGAAAATTTTATCTATGACAAGAACGACTGCGAAGACAGAGCAATCTTCTTCTCATACCTTCTTTGGAATGCACTTGGACTTCCCTGCCAGCTTGTACAATATCCCGGGCATGAAAGCGCAACTGTAGCAGTAGATGAAGATATCGCCGGTTACTTTTATACTACTGACGGGACAAAGTATTATAGTGCTGACCCAACTTATATAGGGAGCACTGTCGGTATGGTGATGAGTGCATTCAAGACAGCATCGCCTACAGTCGATAAGCATTACAAGTAATTGCGTTTTGCGTTTTACGTTTTNCGTTTTACGTTTTACGNNNTACGAAACAATTAGTCACAAGGCTCTGAAAGGGGATCTCTTATGGGATAACTTTTCGGAGTCTTATTTTTATTAGATTTTTTTGAGGATTTTTCCTTTCTGCTTGTTTTATTTTCTTTATTATATCTCTTGGTCTTTTTAGATTCAATTGCTTTATTAGCGTTATTAATGGCATCATTATATATGAGAGTATCAGCAAGATTATCCAAGCTTATGGAATCAAGAGCCATCTCAGTCTTAGATTGATTAAGGCGAGAGAACGAAGAACAGTTGCGGAAGATGAAGGCAGAGGATATGCATAAGAGGGCTGTGGCAGCAACTGCCAGCAGCCCTCTACGTTCTTTTGATGTCAGAGGATGTTTCATATTAAAGATCCGACATACAATCCGCGCAATCCCACCAGAATGAGTTAGCCTTCATTACGGTTGGCACGTTTGCGCTCGTTTTCATCAAGTATTATCTTACGGAGACGAAGATGATTTGGAGTAACTTCCACATATTCGTCCTCCTTGATATATTCAAGAGCTTCCTCAAGGGAGAATACAACCGGAGGAACTATTTTAGCTTTGTCATCGGCTCCGGAGGCCCGCATATTGGTCAGCTTTTTGGATTTAGTGACATTTACCACTATATCCTTGTCTTTCGCGTTCTCCCCTACTACCTGACCGGCATACACCTCATCTTGAGGGAAAATGAAGAATCGACCGCGGTCTTGAAGTTTGTCGATAGCGTATGCGTATGCAGTGCCAGCTTCCGTGGCAAGCAACGAACCATTCGTACGGCGTTCTATTTCACCCTTCCATGGTTGATACTCAAGAAACCGATGAGCCATAATGGCTTCCCCCGCAGTCGCTGTAAGGACATTGTTGCGAAGACCAATTATGCCACGAGAAGGTATATGAAATTCTATATTAATACGATCGTTTTGGGTGTCCATACTGACGATTTCACCCTTCCTGCGAGTTACCATATCTATAACTTTAGAGCTATATTCTTCAGGAACGTTGATAGTCAGAGCCTCAATCGGTTCGCATTTTACTCCATCAATCTCCTTTACGATGACCTGAGGCTGCCCAACCTGAAGTTCGTAGCCTTCGCGACGCATTGTCTCGATTAATATTGACAAGTGAAGTACGCCTCGACCGTAGACAATCCATTTGTNTTCCGNATCTCCTTTGCNTACACGAAGAGCGNGGTTACGGTCAAGTTCTTTCATAAGNCGATCNTGGATATGTCGTGAAGTCACNTATTTACCATCCTTACCGAAGAATGNTGAGTTATTGATGGTAAATGTCNTCGACATAGTCGGCTCATCAATGGCAATACGAGGAAGCGGTTCAGGATTCTCAAGTGATGAAATGGTGTCACCGATTTCAAAGTCTTCAAGGCCTACGATAGCGCAGATGTCTCCGGAACTGACTTCTGATACCTTCTTTCTCCCCATTCCTTCGAAAGTATGAAGCTCTTTAATACGCTGCTTCTTGACACTGCCATCTTTTTTGCAGAGTGCAATATCCATACCTTCGCGGAGAGTACCACGATGGACACGACCTACAGCTATTCTTCCTACATAGCTTGAATAGTCGAGGCTTGTAATGAGCATCTGGGGATCGCCTTCAATCTGAGTAGGGGCTGGGATATACTCTATTATGGCATCAAGAACCGCTGTGATATCATCTGTACGAACTTTCCAATCCTTACTCATCCAATTTTCCTTGGCACTTCCGTAAATAGTCGGNAAGTCAAGTTGGTCTTCTGTAGCATTTAGATTAAACATAAGGTCGAACACCATCTCGTTGACTTCATCAGGTCGGCAGTTTGGCTTATCAACNTTATTAATTACAACGACTGGCTTTAGTCCCATTTGGATGGCTTTTTGAAGCACAAAACGAGTCTGAGGCATAGGACCCTCAAAAGCGTCAACTAAAAGCAAACAGCCATCAGCCATATTAAGTACACGTTCCACTTCACCACCGAAGTCGGCGTGCCCCGGAGTATCGATTATATTAATTTTAGTTCCCTTATAATTGATANTGACATTTTTTGATAGTATTNTGATGCCTCTNTCANGCTCAAGGNCGTTANNNNCGNGAATGNGNTCANCNGCGTTTNGATNTTCGCGGAAAAGATNNCNAGCNAGANGCATTTTGTCGACAAGGNTAGTCTTANCGTGGTCGANGTGAGCGATAATNGCTATATTGCGNATGTCTTGCATAGTGTAATCATATACCCGGAGATAGTCCTGGCTTTTTCAAACTACAAAGTTAATACTTTTTTGAGAGAAATTCAAGAATTTTCGCACAAAGTTTGGATGTCAATCCTTGACACTGAATCATGCAGGTGTCGATAGAAAGGATTGTGGGTGAGTGTTGCTACGTCGCCAATGATGATTAGCTTCATTCGGGCTCGGGTCATAGCAACGTTCATGCGACGGAGATCGCGAAGAAAACCGATGTTGCCTTCTTCGTTGCTTCTTACGAGTGAAATCATAATTACGTCGCGTTCTTGTCCTTGAAATCCATCGACTGTGTTTACGGAAATAAGGTGTCGGAATGGCTTAAAGAATGGGGTGCGTTTGATAAGACCACGTAAATATTGGACTTGCGCACGGTATGGAGAAATTAGACCTATGTCTATTCGTTCGTCAAGGAAACGTTGCTTACCGATTTTTTCGATGTATCGGCGGAGTGTACGGACAGCAAATTCTGCTTCGTCGCGATTGATTTTGCCGTGNGNGTTGNCNATTTCAGTTTCTTGGAAGAGATGTTCCAGAGAGCGGACGNACGAGCTTTTNCTCNNTACAANATCGGTAGNGNGAGAAGCAGACTCATTGTCTGACGGCTGGGAAGCTGTCTGTTCCATAGGCAGGTCGGCATTTGCGGTGTCGATCCATTCAATTGGAGTGTCGTAGTCGAGAATGCCACGATGGCCGACTTCCGGGGCGGCTGTCATTGCGCCACCATAGAACCATTCGTTGGAGAAACGCATTATCTCATGATTCATGCGATATTGCATAGTGAGGNGGGAGACAGCTTCCGGATGGTTTTCCACAAGACGCTCCATAAGAGATTTTCCGAGCCCGGCTTTCATGGCTTCGTATGATTTAACAGTTGGAGGGAGTTGGCAATGATCGCCAGCGAGCACTACCCTACCGGCACGGCGTATTGGAATCCAGGAAGCGGCTTCGAGAGCTTGGGCTGCTTCGTCGATAAAAAGGGTAGAAAATTTCATACCGTCGAGAAGACGGTTGGCACTTCCTACAAGAGTGGATGCTATGACATGAGCGGAATTAAAAAGATCTTGATTTATTCTTACTTCAAGTTCAGTGGCACGGTTTCGTAGGCGGTCCATTTTCTGGTGCCACTGGTCAGAACCATGGCGCTTGGCGGAACGAAGTTCACGGATGGCCTTGCGTATGCTCCAGAGGTCGGGATAGTCGGGATGTGATTCGAAGCGACGTTCGTAGGTGAATGAGAGCATCTTGTCGTTGACGCGAGACGGATTACCAAGACGGAGGACATGGACTCCCCTATCGACAAGTTTTTCGCAAATCCAATCTACTGCCATATTACTTTGGGCGCATACAAGCACCTGTGGTTCGCGACGGAGAGTTTCTGCTATTGCTTCTACCAGAGTCGTAGTCTTTCCGGTACCGGGAGGTCCATGGACAATAGCGACATCTTTAGCGCATAGCACCTTATTGACAGCATTTTCTTGAGACTTGTTAAGATATGGAAATCCGAGTGGAGCAAAAGTGAGATGCGCAGCTGGGCGACGAGAATAGAAAAGGTCGCGCAATTCAGCAAGCCTACCTTTTGCTTTTATAGTACGGTCTAGGGCTTCAAACATAGTCCGATATGAAGTCTCG
>WFLX010105006.1_pt1 | contig 14087 bp, 9 predicted proteins | sample 4967041 | NCBI WGS metagenome assembly WFLX01 (sample SAMN12857096, study PRJNA449069) | gut metagenome | isolation source: stool from male and female vole | host: Microtus ochrogaster | place: USA:Florida | collected 2017
TGAGGTGCACACCAGCCAACACCATGTGTCAGACCGGAAATGTCCTTTACTTCTTTTGCCTTAACCCATTTTGCCTCTTCTGGGATGGGTGCTGCGCCATGATGAACGCCCTGCGCCACCGTACACATTTCTTGAACTTCTTTAGAAATAATCATGTGTAACTTCTCCTTTCAATTCATGTGTTTTATTTATGTATTGATGTCATAACTTCCCTTGTACCGCAAACAATCTTTACTCCTGCAGACCACATTCGCAGCATTTGCAAAATCTTCATGCAGGACAAACGGATGTTATAACATTTCAATCTTATATATTTTCGCATATTCCGAAGAAAAAATCTAGTAGGTTTTACCGTTTTTTGACAATATCTCCACATTTTTTATAAATCGAATTCTCCGGAATCACGCCGCGGACACTGGAAGTCGGATAAATATTAGTGTTCCTGCCGATCACGGTGCCCGGATTCAGGACGGAATTACAGCCGACTTCCACATTGTCTCCAAGCATTGCACCAAATTTTTTTAAACCTGTAGGTATCCCATCTTCAGCATTCATTTCGTTTTCACATTTTACCGCTTCTTTTACAACAACCAGCGTCTTATCGCTCTTTACGTTAGAGGTGATGGAACCCGCTCCCATATGCGCTTTATATCCAAGGATGCTATCCCCCACATAATTATAATGGGGAACCTGTACATTATTAAATAATATGACGTTCTTAAGCTCAGTAGAATTGCCGACCACACATTTTTTCCCAACAATAGCGCTGCCCCGGATAAATGCGCAGTGCCTTACTTCCGCTTCCTCGTCTATGATCAACGGTCCATTCAGACAAGACGAGGGCGCAATCTTCGCATTTTTTGCTACCCAGATATCCTCGCCGCGTTTTTCATAAACCGCCGGGTCCAGCGTACCGCCAAGCTTTATAATAAATTCCTTAATCTTTCCAAGCACCTCCCAGGGATATTCGGCTCCCTCAAAGATATCTTCTGCAATCGTCTCTTTCAGATCATATAAATTCCTGATTTTTGCCTGTTCCATTTAATATCCATACCTTTCTTATTTCTTATAATACTGCGCCGCCTTGTCAAAGCATCCCCTAAGAGCCCACTGGTTATTCAGCTCCTTGACACGGTTGGTATGCCGTATAACAAAACCGTCCATCTTTTCCGTATATTCTTCCCGGCTGATCGTCCCGCCTGCCACGCCGGTCAGTCCTTTCTCCCAACTCGCCGTCAGCTTCGGGTCCAGAAGCGAAGCAATCGAATGATAGACTACGTCATAGATCAGTTCTCCCTGCAGCGTAGGTGTGATAATCTGCGTCTTTTTGTTCAATGCCAGATATTTTATATGAAATAGTTTCGTTAGAATCCCTGCTCTGGTGGCTGAAGTACCGATACCGCTTCCTTTGATCTGCGCCCGCAGGTCATCATCTTCTATCAGCTGCCCTGCATTTTCCATTGCAAGAATCATGCTGCCGGAATTGTACCGCTTTGGCGGAGAAGTTTCCCCCTCTTTCAATGCCAGCGACATACAGTTGAGCGCTGTACCTTTTTTCAATCCGGAAAGCTTCTTTAAAAATTCCGGATCGCACTTTACTTCATTATCGGATTCTTCCCCGGAAGTTTTATTGGTGGAATCGGCAAAAGAATACTTCATGATCTTCTGATATCCTTCATCACCCAACACTTTGAAATTTGCAAAAAAGTATTCTTTTCTGTCGTCATTGGAAGGTATCATGGAAATCGTCAGCGTCAGCTTTTGATAGACAGCCGGCGGATAAAAGATAGCAAGAAACCTCCTGACGATGATCTCATAAACCTTCTTAGTTGTCTGGGAAAGACTGTTCCATGCGCCCAATCCCTGCCCTGTGGGAATGATAGCATAATGATCCGTAATCTGCTTGTCATTCACGTACTTTGTGGAAGCAATCTTTTTATAACTTCCCATCTCCAGTACCTCATTGGCATGCTCTGCACAGACCGGCGCATTTTTCAGTCCGCTGATATTTTTAATGATCTCTTTTGCCACTGCTGTAGATAACACTCTCGCATCCGTTCTGGGATATGTCGTCAGCTTCTTTTCATAGAGCTCCTGCGCAATCTTTAAGGTATCGTCGGGACTGATCTTAAATAATTTGGAGCAGTCGTTCTGCAGCTCTGCGAGATTGTACAGTAAAGGCGGATTTTTCTTCTCTGTCTTTTTCTCCACCTTTTCCAAAACCGCCGCTGACGGATAAGAGGGTGCAAGCTCACTGATCAGCTTTTCTGCATCTTCCTTCTTGGCAAAGCCATTTTCTTTATAAAGAAGCGGTGACCCGAAATACAAAGAACCTTCCACCGCTTTCCACTCTCCTGCCACCATGTTGCCGCCGTCAAGTTCGAAATTGCCAATAACACGGTAAAACGGCGTCTTAACAAATTCCCTGATCTCCCTTTCCCGATCTACCACCATGCCAAGCACGCAGGTCATGACACGCCCGACTGATATTACGCCTTTATCCGCCCTAAGATAATTCTTCACAAAATTGCCGTATTTAAGAGTAAGCACCCTGGAAAAATTGATACCCATCAGATAATCTTCCTGCGCACGCAGATAAGCGGATGCACAAAGGTCGTCATATTCTGACAGTTCTTTCGCTTCACGGATTCCACGAAGGATCTCCTCCTCCGTCTGCGAATCGATCCAGACACGTTTGCGTACCTTTCCCGTAACGCCCGCCTGCCGTTCAACAAGCCGGTAAATATATTCTCCTTCGCGCCCGGAGTCCGTACAGACATAAATTGTCGTCACATCTTCGCGGTTAAGCAAAGATGCAACGATCTTAAATTGTTTTTCCACGTCAGGGATGACTTCATACTTATATTCCGTCGGGATAAACGGAATGGTCTGAAGGCTCCATCTTTTCATCTCCGGATCATACGCCTCCGGATAACTCATCGTCACCAGATGTCCTACACACCACGTCACCACTGCTTCGTCGGACTCCATATAGCCGTCCCGGCTCTTCGTATTTAATTTTAACGCCTTAGCAAATTCCTTCGCCACAGAAGGTTTTTCTGCTATGTAGAGGGATTTTCCCATAAAAATCCTTTCTAAATTAAAGAGTATTGATATCCACCAGCGCAAGATTGTTCATTTTTTCTGCTATCGCTGTCAATTTTTGGTCAAAACCGCCCTTGGAAAACAAATAAACATAATCCGCGTTTAATTTTGCACTGGCAGCAGTACTTAGACATTTTTCATATGCTTCCATTGCAAAACACTCCTCCTGCCAGCGGCAGAAACAGAGAATATTCGTACCGTCTTCATCCTGCAGCACAAGGTCGATCGTCCCTTCCTTGCCGATCCATTCACCAATAAGAACCGCCCGGATCGGCAGCGCTTTCTGCTGATTCAGAATCTCCATATATTCTCTGCAGATCTTTTGAAACTGTCTCTCATAAAAAGCCGGAATATCTTTTCTGATATACTGTTCATAAAATTTCTTAGGACCTAAAATATTTAACTTACTGGTTCTGCCAAACACAAAACGGTAATAAAAATCAAGATAAGAACCTACAATACGGTAAATGCCTTTCTTGGCATTGGCGCTGCTGGCATTGTCAAAAGAAAATACTTTTTCCACCAGTTCCCGCTCCATCAGGTTTTTCAGATAAACGCTGATCTTTGCACGGGAATAACCGGTATGCTGATGCAGTTCGTTTAATTTATTCATCCCATGGCTCAAACAATATAGGATCGTACAGTAAACATTTACCTCCCGCAGTTCCGCGGCAACGACACGTTCCCCCTCCTCCCGGAGGAATACATCGGAATACAGCATCATATGCTCTATATTGCCCTCTATACTCATCTTCGTTGTAAACTGATCCCAGTAAGCCGGATAACCGCCCAGAATATTGTAAGTCTTCATACATTCTTCTGTCGTAAATTCTTCAAAGAAATGCACACAGTCAATAAAGTTCAGCGGCTGCACTTTAAAGAAACTGCTGATTCCCATTGCCAGTGTACCGATCTGGGGAACAAGACCGTTTTCCACAAAACTGATCGAAGAAGAACATAAAACCACCATACAACGGCGGTCCTGTTCTTTGATAAACCGCAGCAGATCCATCATAAATTTTTCTGAAAACTTCACTATATACTGAAATTCGTCTATCATCAGAATACGTTTCATCTGTCGCAGTTCTTCCAGCTGCGATGGGTCCTTGATTGTCTGCAGTCTGACAGCTTCCTCTTCAAGAAGCTCCATCCCTTCGTCATACATCTTCCCAAAGATGGCATCAAAAGACAGCTCCTCCGGAGCAATGCCATAACCCATTTCATGNTTCCACATATATANCTGTTCCTCTGCNCCNAGNGGTTTGGCATCATANTATGCAGCNGGTTTTCCNTGAACAAAACGGGACATAAGNGCNGTCTTNCCGACGCCCTTATGCCCGTATAAAACGATCANTTGATTACCNTGTTTTTTNTAATTATCTTCCAGATANTTTAATTCTTTTTTTCTTCCAACGAACATATGGTTACCATGTCCTTTTTATATTTTAAAGCTTTATTTTACGGTGACATGCCCTTGTGCATTCTAAGCTTTACTTTGCGGCAATATAGCCTTGTGCTTTCAAAAGTTCCGCGCAGAGAACCGCTCCTCCGGCAGCGCCTCTGACTGTATTATGGGAAAGTCCGACAAATTTCCAGTCATAGACAGTATCCTCGCGAAGCCGTCCGACACTGACGCCCATGCCGTTTTCATAATCAACATCCATCGTCACCTGCGGTCTGTTGTCTTCCTCAAGATACTGGATAAAATTCCTTGGAGCACTAGGAAGCTGAAGCTCCTGCGGAACGCCGCTGAAAGAACGAAGTTTTTCGATCAGCTGTTCCTTCGTCGGTTTCTTTCTGAACTTTACAAAGACTGCCGCTGTATGACCATTTAATACCGGCACACGAATACACTGGCAGGTAATCACTGGTGAAACAGCCGGAACGATCACGCCGTCCTTGATCTCGCCCCAGATGCGAAGCGGCTCTTTCTCGCTCTTTTCTTCCTCGCCGCCGATATACGGAATGATATTTCCCTCCATTTCCGGCCAGTCCTTAAAGGTCTTACCAGCGCCTGAAATTGCCTGATACGTCGTCGCAACCACTTCATAGGGTTCAAACTCCATCCATGCAGTCAATACCGGTGCATAACTCTGGATCGAACAGTTAGGTTTTACTGCTACAAATCCTCTTTCCGTACCCAGTCTCTTCTTCTGAAATTCAATGACTTTCATATGTTCAGGATTGATCTCAGGAATCACCATGGGAACATCAGGCGTCCATCTGTGTGCGCTGTTATTGCTGACAACAGGGGTCTCCGTCTTAGCATAAGCTTCCTCAATCGCCCTGATTTCTTCCTTGGTCATATCAACTGCGGAAAAGACAAAATCAACTTGAGAAGCTACTTTATCCACTTCATTGACATTCATAACAACGATCTTCTTTACTGCCTCCGGCATCGGCGTCGTCATCTTCCAGCGGTCTCCTACCGCCTCCTCATACGTTTTCCCTGCCGAACGCGGACTTGCCGCGATCGTCGTCACCTCAAACCATGGATGATTTTCCAGCAGAGCGATAAACCTCTGCCCTACCATGCCCGTTCCGCCTAAAATGCCTACTTTTAATTTGTTCATAATACTCCTCCTCTTTATTATATCATAATTAACAATTATAATACTGTAATATATTGTACTGTCTTATCCGCATTGTCTCATCTGTATTGTCTCATCCGGTTTACATAACTCTTTTGCAATTTCTTTATTTAAGATAGTTCTTATAAACCGCAAGAGTCTTCTTCATTGCTTCCATTCCCGGCGCACCCGTCGTCAGCCGTTTCTGCACACAGGTTTCCAGCGAAACTGCTTCATAAATATCTTCATCAAAAGCATCACAGATTTCCTTCAATTCCGACAATGTCATTTCATCTATGCTCTTATGCTTTTCGATACAGGAAAGCACCAATTTCCCGATGACCTCATGCGCATCTCTGAACGGCATCCCCCGCTTTACCAGATAATCCGCAGCATCTGTCGCATTGGTAAATCCATTGACCGCGCTTCGTGCCATCACATCTTTTCTGAACTTCATGGTATCCATCATCTGCATGAACATCATAAGACATTCTTTGACCGTGTCAATGGCATCGAATGTTCCTTCTTTATCCTCCTGCATATCTTTATTATATGCAAGCGGGATTCCCTTCATCGTTGTCAGCATCGCCATCAGGCTTCCATAAACCCTTCCGGTCTTGCCGCGGACAAGCTCCGCGATATCAGGATTCTTCTTCTGCGGCATAATGCTGCTTCCTGTGGAATAAGCATCGTCAATCTCTATAAATCCGTATTCATTGGAATTCCACAGGATCACTTCCTCGGAAAACCGTGATAAATGCATCATAATCGTAGATAATGCAGATAACAGTTCAATTACGTAATCCCTGTCTGAAACACTGTCCATGCTGTTTCTCGTTGGTTCTGTAAATCCTAACAGGGAAGCTGTACACTCCCGGTCCAACGGATACGTGGTCCCTGCCAGTGCCCCCGCTCCTAACGGACAAGTATTCATACGTGCCAGAATATCAGATAATCTTGAACGATCGCGCACAAACATTTCAAAATAGGCACTCATATGATGTGCCAACGTCACCGGCTGCGCTTTCTGCAGATGTGTAAATCCCGGCATATAGGTTTCCAGATTTTCCTCAATAATGCGGCACAGAATCTCCTGAAACTTAAGCAATAAACCATCGATCTCTCTGATCTGTGTACGGACATACAACTTCATATCCAGCGCCACTTGATCATTGCGGCTCCTTCCGGTATGCAGTTTCTTTCCGGCATCCCCGATCCGACTGATCAGATTGGCTTCCACAAAGCTGTGGATGTCCTCGTATTGATCCGTGATCTCCAGAGCGCCGCTCTCCACATCTGTTAAGATACCTTCCAATCCTTTCAGAATGGCGTCTCTCTCCTCAGTCGTAATAATCTTCTGCTTCTCCAGCATTTTTGCATGCGCCATGCTGCCGGAGATATCCTCTTTATAAAGTCTTTTATCAAACTCTATGGAAGCATTAAACAGATACACGTTGCGGTCTGTCTCCTTTGTAAATCTGCCTCCCCATAACTGTGCCATTTGCTTATTAATCCTTCCTATATTCTTATTATCCTTTTGCAAGATTCATATTATTTCTCAACGTATCGTTGCAATACTTTATATTAACATATCAATCCATGATTTTCAACCTTAACCGATTCATTCCAAAACGCTAACATCCTAAACCTCATCCTCTTTCACAACTGACTGCATCATTTCAATCAGATCGATAACCATATGCATCTGGCTGCGGATTTTCATATACTCTTTCTCATAATCTATCTGTTCGCCCAACATTGGATCAAAAAAGTCCACTTCACGGACTGCAACATATGATTTACCATTTTTAATGCAAAACATTACAGGTTTGGAAACGCCATCCAAAAGCAGCGTTTTCTCCCCGCTTACGTCAGACACGCCATACGTATGCCCAAACAAATCATCAAACACAAATAAACGTCCCCAGAAAAGCGTTACTTTTTTTATTTNNTTACCCACTGATCTTNTNNCAANCNATCTGGCATCTNACTGCCGGAACCAAAATCCCTGATAGGATCCCTCAATATAATCTTCCGAACAGTAACTCGCGTTCTTTTCATCCTTAAAAATCCCCATCTCAAGAAATTCTTCTCTGCTGATCCCACCATTCCAACGGTAATCTGCATCTTCATAAAATTCTTTCAGAGCATCATCTAGAAAAACTTCCCTATATATACGCCTAAATTCCCGAATAATATTTTCTTGATGAAAAAAATGTTTAAAAATTATGCTGACAGGAATGAGGCTGACCATGCCGGCGCAGCCAATGCCGATTTTTACACTCATGGAAATATCCATTAGCGACACTACGATAAGGAGAGCCGTCACAATTGTCAACATAAAAAACCAGAATAAAAAGCCGATCCAGCCAAGACGCGCCGCCTGCCTACTCAGTCGGTTCATTAAGTCCACTTTATTTTGAAGTTCCGTATTCATATGCATCCTCCAACTTATAACAATTTGTCAAATTAAATTCCTTCCGGCTTAAGTTAAATCAATCAGCGCGGCTGCACCGATGATCCCAGCATCATTGCCATGCGCCGCCTTTTTGATCTGCGCCACTGCAGCGATCTCTCCCCCAAAGCAGTTTTCCTTCACATATTTTTGCAGCGTTTCCTCCATCAGGTCAAATCCTTCGCAGATCCCTCCGCCCAGATAGATTACCTCCGGTCGGAAAATATTAATGATATTTGTAATCCCGCACCCCAGATACTCCAGATACTGTTCAAATACCTTAACTGCAGCCGGATCTTTCTGCCTTACCGCCTCTATAACGTGCTTTCCGTTTAATCCACACAAAATATCTTGCTTTTTTTCTGCAAGTTCACCCATTGCTGCCTGCTGATTCCTCTCCGGTGAATACGTCGATTCCTCTCCTGCCAGCACACGCAGAACGGAATCCTCCATACTCCGCGCAATCTGCCTTGCATCCTCCACCAGCGCAGACGCTGATACATAAGCCTCCAAACATCCTTTCCTGCCACAGCTGCACTGCCTTCCATCATGACAGATCACCATGTGTCCCAGCTCAGTCCCGCCCGGCTGTTCACCTTCATAGAGCTTTCCGTTTAATATGATACCACTGCCAACCCCTGTTCCAAGGGTCAGCAGAACTGCACTCCGAATACCGGAATCCGTATCGCACACCAGCTCTCCAAGTGCGGCGCAGTTGGCATCATTTGATACCTTGACCTTAATTACGCCACAGTCCGCATCCTCTGCCAGCATTTTCCCAAGAAATTCTGCAAGCGGTACATTTTCCCATCTGATATTATTGGAATACAAGACCTTACCGCTTCCGCCATCAATCGTGCCGGGACTTCCTATCCCGATTCCGGCAATATCACGCAGGGTAATACCGGCTTCCTCAGTCAGCTTCTTCACAAGAGCCGCCATATCCCTGATAATTTCTTCTGCTTCACGTTCCGCCATAGTAGGCGTCGCCCCACGGGCAATGATCCTGTTCTCCTCATCCACGATACCGCCCTTGATATAAGTACCGCCAAGATCTATCCCAACGCGTTTCATCCCTTATCCCGCCTTTCTCTTATCTATAGAAGAATACCCTGCATGACAACCACTTGCTTTTTACAAGCAGCGTTCATGCAGGGTATGACATTTAACCTTTACAAAACAGGTTTTAGGAAGACGTTATTGATTCAAACTTTCTCTTCAGATCATTGGATATATCGCTGATCATCACCGTAGATGCAGCAATCTCCTCCGAACTGGATGCCAGAGTCGTGATCCGTCTGTTGACTTCATCCACTACCTGCATCAACTTTTGAGCTCCCTCATTCAGCTTATCCATCGCAATGATAATCTCATCTTTATTATGTTCACTGTCCTTAGCCGTACTGCGGCTGGATTCGCTCAGTTCCTTGATCTGAGAAGCAACTACTGCAAATCCCTTGCCTGCTTCTCCGGCACGTGCCGCTTCAATTGAAGCATTTAAGGATAACAGGTTAGTCTGCGACGCCACGGATGTAATATTCTCATTGTTCTTACCAAGCTGAATCAACAGATCATTGATCATCTCAAAGGAGTTCTTCATATCCTCGCAGAAGGTAACCACCTCACCCATCGCCTGACTGATGTTGCTGCTCTCCTCAGCATTTTTATTATTGCCTAAGGACATTTCGTCAATGGATATGTTCAAGGTAACAAACTGTTCATTGGCCTCTTTCACCATCCTCGAAACATCTTCCGTTTTCTCCAGAATCTTTTTATTCTGTTCTTCTATCTCTTCTGACATTTTTTCCAACTGTTGCTTCTCTATCTCAGCCAGATCTTTTACATAATGAATACAGCTTGTCTTATTATTGCAGCCGTTATAAATCGCCGCTGCCATATCTCGGCAGGTGTTATAACCACAAGCGCTGCAGTTGATCTTCTGCTTAAGATCGGTATTCTTATTCATAGTTTCAAAAATTTCCCTAAGCTGCTTATCGTCAGGGCGAGCCACGATATTGCCCGCTGATTTATCCGTATAATGACGGACAAAATCATTCACATCAAGATTGGCAAACTGCTTATTCAGGTTCTTTAAACGTTTTTCCGGCGTCAGATTTCTTCCCCATGCGCTCTTCAGATCTCTGCTCTTACTTGCTTCTTTAATCTTCTGAAGTTCATACAGCGTATCGTCTGTCTTAGTCTTTTCTTCTTCCACGCCGGTACCATAGATACATCCCTTTGCACAATTCAGGGCATCTACCATAAAGGGAAGCGGCTTATNTTGTAAAACTCTTTTCTTATAATCCTCCAGAAAATGATACGCATGCTTTTCACCTTCGATCTGACGGATGAATAAANCCTCACCGCANNACCAATATACATTTTCCTTNAGACCGCCCGGCANCGGNTAGATAGAACCAAGACCATATTCTATTTCATTCTCTGCGGGGTCCGCCATAATATTATGCTGTCTTGCATATTTTGCAAGATGGTCAAAGGTCACATTGTAACTGATATAACCATATGTATTAGGATCACTGATTTCTGATTTCTTAGCAATACAAGGACTGATAAATGCCAGCTTATCCGTCAGATGCATATACTTCTTTGCATAAACAGCTGCACACATCATCGGGCTATGTATAGGCACCAGACTTGGTATCAGTTCCGGAATATAATGCTCAATATAGTTTACAATAGCCGGACACGGCTGGGAGATTCCTCCCAGGAAATTATGCTCGGTAATATATTTGATATACCCCCATGTTGTAATATCCGCGCCAAAGCTTACGCTGATAATACGGTTAGCGCCCATGCGCTTTAAACCACCCAAGATCTTCTTATATTCATTAGGATAATTGGCCGCAAACGCAGGTGCCCACAACAGGGAAATCTTTTCCCCTTTTGCAAGGTCAGCCATAAGCTGTTCCGTATCGTCCTTAAATTCTCTGGCTTCATGTTCACAGGAATCAAAACACGCTCCGCAGCCGATGCATTTGCTGCCATCAACATAAATACGCTGTCCATTTTCTGTCTCTACTGCTCTATTAGCTGTAAGAACAGGACACTGTGAAATACATTTGTTACAGCCGATACACTTTTCATTAGTATATACCAGACCATTTTGTTCAAATTCCGCCATTTTTTCCTCCATTTTGAAAACAAAAATTCGACAGATTTTCTCCACGTTTCAATAAATATAAGCATTACTATCGTTTGCAGGTTAAATATATTAAAACGCGAAAAACCCCTGATAGTAATATTTTATTACATTAATACAAGCAAGTCAACATAATTTGCATTTTATCAGGTAAAATTGATACATCAATATTTTCCTATATTCTGAAAGTCCGCATCCGCTCCATCAGCTTTTTCGACTCACGCTCCAACTCTTTTGCATTATGTGCCACAATATCGCTGTCCTGGGTTACTGTTCTGGTATAACTCTCAAGCTCCTGTGCCGACCTGATGATCAGTGCCGTCTCTTCAACCTGGTAATCCGCGATCTTATGCATATTGCCGGCAGCCTGATCCGTTCTGCCGACAAGCTGCACCATACGGCTTACCGCCTGATCCGTCTCACCCACCTTTTCATATACCATATCAAAGGTTTCCCTGTTCGCTCCCACCAATTCAGCGCTTGCTTTCACTTCCTCAACGCTTTCCTTCGTCTTTGCAATCGCCCGCTGCATTGCCTCTTTGATTTCCATCGTCAGTCTGGAGATATCATCTGCCGCCTCGCCGCTGTTGACCGCAAGCTTTCCGATCTGGTCAGCTACAACAGCAAATCCTTTTCCCGCGTCACCGGCATGTGCCGCTTCAATCGACGCATTTAAGGAAAGAAGATTGGTTTCCTCCGCNNNATCGANGATCATCTCAACCATACTGNCGATCTGCTCTACTNCTGCGTCCGTCNGCNTANTNTGTTCCGCCAGAGNAGAAATNCTTTCTTCAACATGACGCATACTTTCACTGACACGCTCTGCTGCTTTCCTTCCATTGTCTGAGATATCCACTGTCTGACGCATCATCACACCGGCACGTCTGCCCTCCGCATCAGCTTCCTTGACAGTCTCGGAAAGCTTCTCCATCTGTCCCGCTAATCCCTCGGCAGCTACAGACAGTTCCTTTACGATACGGTCAAGAGATTCCATCGCATCTGACTGGCTTTTAGAAGAATCAATCAGCGAATCCGATACCCGGTTATTCTCTTCAGACTGCTTTTCCAGCCACTGCGCAATCCCGATAATATCGGATATTGTGGTACGCATCTGTACCAGAAACTCCTGCGTATGAGCGCTCATGACGGCAATCTCATCATTCCCTTTCACTTCGATATTCTGCGCAAAATCTCCCTCCGACACTTTCTGAATAACGTCTGTCACACGCTCTACCGGCTTTACCACGCTGTTCATCAATTGAATTGTCGCAAAGATCAGCGCCGCCGCGGCAAACGCTGCAATCACGATCATAATCGTCTCCATCTGATGAAGCCCGGCAAGCACTTCATTTCTGGACATATAGCTGACTAAGATCCAGTCCGTCCCCTCAATTTCATTAAGACACACAAAATACAGTCCGTCATCTCCCCGCACAGAAAAGAAATCACCTACTGCAATCTTCTGATTGCCGATCGCCTGTCCTATATATGTATATAGTTGATCCAGTCCTCCATCGGAAAGAGTACGCGCTATCATATCAGTATCCGAATGCGCGATGATCGTCTGACTTTCCTTCGTCACAAGAAATGATTTGATTCCACCTTCATCAATATCAGATACGATCTCTGAAAGATAATTCAGATATATATCCACGGCAAGCACCCTTACCGCGTCAGTATTACTCATTCTCACCGTAGCGCTGACGCAGATATCACCCGTCTGGGAATCATAATACGGTTCGCCAAAAGCGATCTCCTCATTTNCTTTTCCTTCCAGATACCAGTCTCGNTCTGTCAGAATCCAATCATCCCCCNGCNCCCANNCGGANNCATCCAGATAAATTCCCTGATCGTCGCCCATATNTAGTNCCACCGGATAGGCATCATTTTTTTCAACAGAAGTCTCCATAAAGGCAAGTATTGCTTCGTCATCGGCAAATCCACCTTCTTCAATCGTATCCTTATAAACCTGAAGCTCTCCAAAGATCCGATCCGTCCATGCGTAAATATCGCCTGCACAGACTTTAGCATTTGCCATCAGATTCTGTTCTGAAACACTTGTGATCATTCTTCTNGAAAGCCCGAAAAATGAAATGATAATCANCAACNCGATNGGAATAATGACCACAATCAGTTTCGTACGGATTCCAATTGTTCTGGTCTTCTTTTGCACGTTTTCCCTTTCCATGNATTATCTCCTTNGATGATGAGAATTATATAAGCTGCAAGTCACTTATCACCTGTCCTAACACTTCAAAATACTCCCCGAATGTCTTTTTGCAGCAGGAAGGATTTAATATCTTTACTCCTTTTGCACGAAGTCCTGTCAGCGCAAATGCCATTGCTACCCGGTGGTCATCATAGGTCTCGATCTCGCACCCTTTGGGCACGCCTGGGAAAATGGTCACCTCATCCTCCCTTTCTTCCGTTTCAATACCCAGCGCAGTCAGATTACGTACGATCGCCTGTATCCGGTCGCATTCCTGAAGACGGATATGACCGATGCCGGTTATGGTAACCGGCGCATCCGCGTAAGGTGCAATTGCAGCCAACGTCAGCGCCTGATCGGAAAAAGCTGACATATCCAGAATAAATCCTCCTTTTAACATGCCGTCCGCCGGTCCGGCAACGATCAGTCCACTGCTGTCCGTCTCTTCCACCCTGCAGCCCATCTTTTCCAGTACCTTGATAAACTCTGTATCACCCTGCAGCATAGGAAAGCATACTCTGGGGATGGTCATCCGAATTCCCAATACTGCCGCGAGGGCATAGAAATAAGACGCCGCCGACATATCCG
>WFLX010038333.1_pt1 | contig 14084 bp, 15 predicted proteins | sample 4967041 | NCBI WGS metagenome assembly WFLX01 (sample SAMN12857096, study PRJNA449069) | gut metagenome | isolation source: stool from male and female vole | host: Microtus ochrogaster | place: USA:Florida | collected 2017
ATGTACTTGCGGTACTCGGTGAGCGTGGTGCTGCATCCTGTATGATGAGGAAAGACTTATTATATTTACAGGAAGGGAGGTTATATCCATATGGACTCTTATGATGTTATGTATGCAAGTATAGCCGGTGCTCTTATGGTGTATTACATAATTATACTTGCTGTTGCCATTGTAACCCTTGTCGGTCTTTGGAAAATGTTTACCAAGGCAGGTAAGCCGGGCTGGGCATGTATTATTCCTTTTTATTCCCAATACTGTCAGTTTGAAATGGCTTGGGGAAACGGCTGGTTATTCCTGCTCATGTTTGTTCCTTGTGTTAACTTTGTGGTTATGATCATGATGTGGCTTAAAATGGCTAAGGCATTTGGTCAGGGAACTGGTTTCGGACTCGGTTTGTTTTTCTTAAACCCGATTTTCGTTTTGATTCTTGGCTTCGGCAGTGCACAGTACATTGGACCTCAGGATTAATCTTAGCCAAATGATGGTAATAAAAATACCGCCGGCCTTTCGGTCAGGCGGTATTTTTTTAGGTTATAACCTAAGAAAAATAATTTTTCTTAACCTGGTAAGGGCACTCTCTATCCGGATCGTAAGAAAGATCCAGAACATACTCCTGCCCCTGTACATATGCCACGGAGGACAGCATGGACACCCATACCGTAATTTCTGTACCTTTCTCCAATTCTCCAGAAGGATCCTCAATCACTTTCATGAAAACCGCATAAAAAATATCGTTATCCGCTTCCACGGTTTCTCCGGTCTGTTCCGCTGCTTCTACAATAACCCTTGCAAAAATCTTCTCCTTCCGGTTTACTGAAGAATGAGAATCCGGATCTGTCTTTTGGGTTTCAAGAAAGGCTTTTTCTTCTTCTGCAATATCTGCCGCCTCGTCACTCATTGCTTCAGAGGAACTGTGGTTCCCCTGCCGGTCCATCTCTTTTTCTGCTGCACTTTCTGTATTTAAATCCTCAATCCGAGCTGCTTCTGCGTCATCCGATCCATTATCCTGTACTGCGCCGCCTGCTTCCGCCTCCGGCTCTTCCGCCACAGCTTCTTCTGCCACAGCTTCTTCTGCTACAGCTTCTTCTGTCACCTCATCTGTTTCCGCCAAATAAATTTCCTCAGATGCCGCATGATCTGCAGGAGCCTCTTCCTGCGCCTCTGTTACCGTGTCCGATGCAGATTTCCAAGAAGAGCTTGAATCATTACCTCTTCCCAGCAGGATTACTGCCGGCAGGATTACCACCACGCAGATTGCTGCTGCAACAACAGTTCGATATCGGAAAAGGAATCGGATCACCTTCCCTTTTTCCGGCTTTTCCTCAAATTCTGCTTCTTGCTTTGCTTCCGCTCCCACCGGTTCTATGGTCTGTTCCATATCCGATGAAGGCTCTTCTTCTGCCAAGGCTGTGGTCTTCGGAGTAAGACCGGCTTCAATGCGGTTCCACAGATCCGGCAGTTCTTCATTTGCCAAAGCTTTATATTCTTCTGCAAAATTCTTACTCATATCCACACCTCCTTAGCTTTTTGATTGCGTTTTGATATTTCCACGTCACGGTTCCCATAGGAATTCCCATGATCGCCGCTATTTCCTTAAATGTAAGTTCTCCCAGTACTTTCATGCTCACAATCTGCCGCTCGCCTGGTCCAAGCAGCGCCATTGCCGCCTGAACCGACATATTCTGTACCACTTCCGCTTCCACATCCGTGCGGCTCTTACGAAGCTCTGCCTTTCCCGGCTTTTCAGACTCTTCCGGATCCTGCTCGATATCCTGAAGCATAGCGGTCAGTTCTTCTCTTTTGTGCTTGCGCAAAAAATCAATAGCCATATTTCTTGCCATAGTTGCAAGATAGCCCTTATGTCCGGTGCCCGGCTTAAACTGCTCTGCCCGATCCCACAGCTTAATGAAAAACTCGCTGGTAACATCCTCAGCATTTTCTTTTGACTGCAGGATTTCGTAAATAATCCGGTATATGTAGCCCAAGTAATTCTCATAAATTTCCTTAAGCCCCGTCTTATCCCCGCGCACCATCCGTTCAACTGCCTGTTCAAATTGATGCTCTGTCACGGTTTTCTCCCTCTTTGCTTGTAGATACGTTTTATCTTTTCATTTTTATGGTTTCCATATTTTTCAATTTTACAATACGTCCGCCGATTCTGCCGGCGGTCTTATACAAAAACGCCGCCTGCCGGCGGCGCTCTGCCCTATATTATACAACACTGCATATTTTTGATACCATACTTATTTTATAATGCTTTGATCCTGTCGATCGCCTCTACCGTATTTTCATAGCTGCCAAAAGCTGTCAATCGGAAGTAAGTTTCTCCACTTGGTCCAAATCCAGAGCCCGGCGTTCCTACTACATTTGCCCTTTCAAGGAGATAATCAAAGAACTCCGAGCTTGTCATGCCGTTTGGCGCTTTTAACCAGATATAAGGAGCATTGCCGCCTCCGGACACCGTATAGCCTGCCTCTTTAAGCCCTTCCAGAATATATTTGGCATTATTCATATAATAAGCAACCTGACGCTTTAGCTGTTCCTTTCCTTCTGGAGAATACACGGCCTCTCCGGCACGCTGCACAATATAAGGCGCTCCGTTGTATTTGGTTCCGTGTCTTCTTGCCCAAAGAGAATGAAGCTGCACGTCACCGCACTTTAAATCCTTAGGAATCACTGTGTAACCTAAACGTACCCCGGTAAAACCTGCATTTTTGGAAAATGAATGAAGCTCAATGGCGCAGGTTCTTGCTCCCTCACACTCATAAATGGAATGAGGCACGTCCTCCTCGGAAATGTAGGCTTCGTATGCCGCATCGTAAATGATCACCGCACCTACCTTATTGGCATAATCCACCCATTCCTGAAGCTGTGCTTTCTTGATCGTGGAACCGGTAGGATTATTGGGGAAGCACAAATAAATCAAATCTGGTGTTTCCACGGGGAGCTGAGGTGCAAAATCATTTTCCGCCGTACAGGGCATATAGATTACATCGCTCCACGTCTCAGACTTGCTGTCATAGACTCCCGTCCTTCCCGCCATAACATTGGTATCCACATAAACCGGATATACCGGGTCACATACAGCAATTTTATTGTCTGTGCTGAAAATCTCCTGAATATTTCCAGAATCGCATTTTGCTCCATCGGATACAAAAATCTCATCTGCCTCTATCNCACAGCCTCTGGCCTTNTANTCATTTTCTGCTATGNCNTTCCTTAAAAACTCNTAACCGAGATCCGGTGCATACCCTCGGAAAGTCTCTGCCTTTGCCATCNCNTCCNCCGCTCCGTNCANCGCAGTAATGATTGCCGGTGCAAGGGGCTGGGTCACATCCCCGATTCCCAGACGAATAATCTTTTTATCGGGATTTGCTGCTGCATATGCGTTTACCTTTTTACCAATAGTGGAAAAAAGATAACTTCCGGGAAGCTTTAAGTAGTTGTCATTAATTTTAAACATACGCTCTCTCCTTTTATTTTCTTTTTGTCAAAGTTCTATTTCGCCTTCANANANCGTGGAAGCCGGACCGGTCATATATACCAGATTTTCACTCCTNTCCCACCGNATCTGCAAATTTCCACCTAATAGTTTAACAGTTACCTCTTCCCCCGTCAAACCATTTAATATACAGGCCGCCACACTGGCGCAGGCGCNGGTTCCGCAGGCCAGGGTTTCTCCGGTTCCACGCTCCCATACCCGCATTTCTATNGTTTCTGAATCCAGAACTNNTACAAACTCCGTATTGATCCGCTTGGGAAATCTTGCNTGNTTTTCAAACAANGGGCCAATCTTTNCCAGTGGCAGAGAAGCAACATCATCCACANAAACGACTGCATGGGGANTCCCCATTGACACACATGTCATTTTATAATTTTCTCCACCAACTTCGATCTGTTCAGAAATAACCTCCTCACCATCGGCAATGACAGGAATATCACTTGCTTTCAACACCGGCGCTCCCATATTGACCTTCACAGTCGATACCTTCCCATTCTCTACGTTCAGCTCCAGATATTTCACCTTTCCACAACTGACAATGCTGACAGTTCTTTGATCGGTAAGTCCTTTGTCATAGACAAATTTTGCTACACATCGAATTCCGTTTCCGCACATTTCCGCTCTGGTTCCATCCATATTATACATTTCCATTTCAAAATCAGCCTCTTTGGATGGATTGATAAAGATTACACCATCCCCGCCAATCCCAAAATGCCGGTCACTTAATCTTTTGACCAGCTCCGGCTTATCCTCCGCCGGGATCTGCTCTTTGCTTCCATCCACATAAATGTAGTCATTCCCACAGCCGTGCATCTTTGTAAATTTCATGCTCCACCTCCCTGCAAAACAAATGTCTGCTTCGCCGCCACTTGTTTTTTCTCTGCGGGTATTATATCATCTAAACTCGCAAACCCGCGCTTACAGCGCTCTATGTCCGACTTCATCGGACGTTTGCTCGTTAATACCCGCAGAAAAACAAATGTCTGCTNCGCAGTCGCTTGTTTTTCTTCTGCGGGTATTATATCACATATTTTCTAATATCAGTATAGATTTCCTTGCGGTGTGGTATGCAAAAAGTGCTGCATTATATTAACNTTTAGATGGGGTATGCGTATGCAAGACGGCCGCGCAGATAAAATAACTCCTTTCGTCAGCACGCTCGATAAAGCGTTCGCTAATGGCTTCCTTAGGGAGTTATTTTATTCTGTGCTGGGTTGTCGAATGACACAAAGCCCAACTTGTAACTCTACTAAGGTCGAATGCTCCACTTTTCGGCAAATAGCCAGACAGTGGATTAGGCGACAATAGTGGAGTTATTAGCTGGTTTTTCGTTAGCCAAAAACTAACTCGGATAAGAAATAAATTCTTAAGGAAGCCATTCGCGAACGCTTTATCGAGCGTGCTGACGTAGAATTTATTTCTTATCCGAGTGGTCGTTTGATATTACATGTAAACCAGCTAAACGTTAATTTAATACCCCTGCACAAACCTTAAACTTCTCATTTACATTTTCCATCTGATCGTAACTTTAAACAAGTCTCCATCAATATCCACTTTCATCTCGCCCCGCTGCAATTCCACAAAACTCCTTGCAATAGCAAGACCAAGACCGCTTCCTTCTGTATTTCTGGAGCTGTCTCCGCGGACAAACCGTTCGGTCAGGCTTTCCGCCGGAATATTTAACTCTACTCTGGACATATTTTTCAGTTCAATCACAATTTCATCTTTTACCAATTCCAGATTAACATACACTCTGGTATGGGGCATGGCATACTTGATGATGTTCGTATACAGATTTTCAAAAATGCGATAGGTCTTCTGACTATCCAGCTTCAAAACAATCTTCTCTTCCGGCATGCGGAACCGGAAGATCAGGTCGGCATCCTCCACTTTATCCTCATATTCCAGATAAACCTGACGCATCAGATTTCCGATATCTACCTCCTGAAGGTTCAAGGTCACGTTACCGCTGCTTGCTTTACTCACTTCAAACAGATCCTCAATCAGGGTTTTCAGCCGTAATGCCTTCTTTTCCAGCACTGCAAGATATTCCTTCTGCTGCTCTCTGGTAAGATCCTCCTCCTTCAGCAATTCAATATAGGTAGTGATCGCTGTAAGAGGCGTTTTCAGATCATGGGACACATTGGTGATCAGTTCCGTCTTCATCTTCTGGCTCTTTACCTCCTCCTCCACTGCTCTGGAAAAGCCGCTCTGGATCTTTACAAGCTCATCCTTGTAGGACTCAAACACTCCCCAATCCTTGTCAAACTCAGTCTGGAGATTTCCTCCGGCAATGGACTCTGTCGCTTCCAGCAGCTTATGATACTGCTCCTGGATCTTCTGCACATACTTTTTCAGCACGATGTAAAGCACAATCGAGTATATAACCAGCGCCACCCATCCAAACAGCCACATAGCGCAGATGACCCCCAGAATGATAAAGTTGACCGCCACCAGCTTGAAAACCGTTTTATTAGCTTTTTCCCCCAGATCCACATGGAGAAGTTCCTCTTCAAGGGTTTTGATCTTTCTTTTAGAAAATCCCCATATTCTCCTTGTATAACGAAGAATCAGACTTCTTTCCCTGATGTATCCCAGAATTCCAAGTTCCCACACCTGCCCTAAGGAGGTCACCAGATAAAACCACAGCCCAAATGCCAAATAAACTACTGCCAAATTAATGCACCACGCAATCACAGATGCAATGCGATTTATCTGGTAATCGGCTAACCATAACCATCCCAAGCTTCCACTGACCATCTGTGCAAGACTTCCCTCATTCACTCCACTGACCAGACTTAGCAGCCAGCTGTCACCTACTGTCAGTTCCATAAGTATAATCACTATAACAAGTTCAATGGGAATCTGCACCAATTTTGCCTTATGCAGGGTATACCTCTTCCACAGCGGCAGAAAAAATGCAAAAACTGCCAACAAACAGCAAATCTCTATGAGACTTCCCTCAACCCCTGAATAGTAGTAATAATAGTACCAACTCCGCCCACTATCGTTGGCGATCAGATTATCCATCTGCTGTCTGCTGAATGCATAACAGATGGTACAGTTTCTCGGTGCATTATAAACGGTGGTGGACGCCTTCATCGTCTGCCCTTCGTAAAGAAAGTACATATCCTCCCCTTCACGGCCAAAGTGAGATTGCTCCCAGAAACTGTTGGACAAAAATCTGCTTCTTCCTATCGTATTCTGTACTGCCTTGAGCAGTTCTTCTGAATTTTCACCCCTCACCGATACATGCTCTAAAAAACCAGCATCATTGAAAGACAATTTAATATAGTACGGATAAAGATTTTTCAGTTCCTCATCCGCTTCATTGGTTCCTAACTTGTCAATCGCTTTTCCCGTATTACTGATACTTACCCCGGTAGCATGATCAACCATGCAGTAATCTGCCGCCCAGACAATCCCCTCCGGCTCAAGCACAAGATCTTCCCAGTATTCCATCATGGAATCCATAACCTCCCCCGCCTCTTCACTCCAGGTTTCGCCAAAGGAATAGTAGGAGGTATCAGAATCAACCAGCTTCTCTTCGATATCCAAAAAAAGATCACGATATCTCACGCTCTCTCCTGCCACTCTTTCCGTCAGTTCTCTGTACAGCACTGCATTTCCCCGATAAACATTCGTCAAGAAGCCCTCCGACTGTAAAATGTTTACCTTATATTTCTCAACATTTTTTTCAAATACAGGATACTGCACGCAAAAAATGACCACTGCTATCGTGATAAGCAAAAACGCAATCAGTATACTTATTTTTTTATTGTTTTTCAATTTTGTATCCAATTCCCCACACCACCTTTAAGTATTTGGGCTCCCTAGGATTGATCTCAATCTTCTCCCGGATTTTTCTAATATGTACCATAATCGTATCGGTATTGATCGCCTGTTCATTCCAGACTCTCTCATAAATTTCTTCTGCGGAAAACACTCTTCCCGGATTCTTCATTAAAAGCAGCAGAATTTTAAATTCTAGCGGCGTCAGCTTCACCGGATTTCCATCCACAAACACCTCCACCGTCTCTTCGTTTAGCTCCAGACCGCCGATCACATGGACCTTATCATTGGCTTTCCGCTCATCCACCATCTCCAGGTATCTTCCATATCTGCGCAGGTGGGAGTTTACCCTTGCCAAAAGTTCCATGGTGGTAAACGGTTTGGTCACATAATCATCGGCTCCCATATTCAGCCCCATGATCTTATCCACTTCCTCCGATTTTGCGGAAAGCATGATCACAGGAAATTCATATCCCCGCTCCCGCACTGCCATCATCATGGTGATCCCGTCCATTTTCGGCATCATCACATCCACAATGGCAAGATGAATCTCCTGATTTTCAATCTGTTTAAGCCCTTCTTCTCCGTCTGCCGCCTGATATACCACATATCCCTGATTTTTCAGATATATTTCAATGCCTTCCCTGATCTCTTTGTCATCCTCAACAATCAAGATATGATACTCCATTTCTATCCATCCTCCTGCATTTCTCCGAATTTGAACAATTTCAATGTCCTGTCCAGTATAACATATCCGTCAGATGGTTCCTACTAAATCTGCTTTTCTTTNCCTGATATGCCCAGANGACTCTGCTGTAATATTTTTCCGCCCANCCNGCNATCCGCAGNCCCTTATAATTGCCTGCCGTTTGNNANGCTCCCTGACNCAGAAAACTCAGNTCTTTCTTTTCCAGAATNTCCATAAGCTTTTCTGCAAAAANCTGTTCATCNCTTTTTCTTGCTTTCTCTTCTTCTCCTGACACTTCTGTCATATATCCATTTTTGCCATTTACCACAATATCCTCTGTTCCGGTTGCCTTAAGGGCGAGCACCGGTGTNCCTGCTGCCATAGCTTCCAGAAGAACGATTCCCTGGGTTTCTGATCTGGATGTGAACAAAAACAGGTCACAGGCCCGGCAGTAATTCTTGATNTCTTCATTGGGAACCTGCCCNNCAAAAACNATTTCTTCNTCCAGNCCCNGNTCCTTTACTCTTTTTAAAAGCTTTGCCCGATAAGGTCCTTCACCGATCAGTACCAGCTTAAAACANGNTCCNGNCTTNTGCTTATAATACCAGAGACTCTCAAACAAAAATTCCAGATTCTTTTCCTTTGCCAGTCTTGCTACCGTACAAAACAAATGCTCTCTTTGTCCGGCCAGCTCACTGCGCAGCTGCTCTGCTTTTTTCTCATCCGGACGGAAGCTGTCATCCGACAGCCCTGTGGGAAGTACTTCCACCGGTGCACCAATCTGAATATCTTCAAGATAATCCCGAATTGCGGGTGTGGGCGCAATGACCATATCACATCGTTTCAGAGTACAGTGAAGATATGCGGGCATCAGCTTTTTCAAGCCTGCAAGTCCGATATAATGTAAATACTGCTCATACCTTGTGTGATAAGTGTAAACCAGCGGTACCTGATATTTCCACGACAGATAGCGCGCTGTGCTGCCAATCATCATCGGATGATGAACATGGATCACATCAAACTTTCCCTTTCGAAATTCTCTTTCGATCTTAGGATCCAAGTGATTGGGCACAGAAAATCCGCCGGCAATCCCCCGCAGCAGAGAGCCATACCGGACGATATCTTCTTCCTCCTGCTGATTATCATAGCTGGGGGCAAAGACCACCACCTGATGCCCCAGTTTCCGAAGTCCCATTGCCAGTCTTTCTACCGAGATCGGCACCCCAGCCACAAAAGGTTTGTAATTGTTTGTCATCATTGCAATTTTCATTTTGTGCCTGCCTCCTTATGCCAGATACTTTAAAACCGCGTCACCCAAAAAATATCCTGCNCCCACAAAAAACAGATTCCAGACAAATATTCCCAAAGTAGAGCTTATGGTATACTGCACNAGNTTCATCTTGGATACTCCTGCCGGTATNGAAATCAATGTGCNGATCATGGGAATCAATTTACTNAGAAAAATCCCCATGCTTCCCCGCTTCCTTACCCATTCCAGCTTTGCCTCAATTGCAGGTCTTTGTTTCGGAAACCGATTCAAATACTTTTTCAAAACAAAGTCACCGCCTGTATAGCCTATCCAATACAAAATAAGACTCCCCGTTAATCCCGCCGCCACCGTAATCAAAATTGCCGGAATAAACTGAATGTTCCCTCTTGCCGCCCATACTCCTGCAAGGGGCATGATCACGCCTGCCGGAAAACCCGGCAGATTCAAATATTCCAGAAGCACGATCACAAAGATTGCCACGCCTCCATATTTAACAAAATATTCCATAATTGCTTCAATTCCCATATACTCCTCCTGCTTGATACTTCTTTTGCATCTATATCTTTATTTTTCCCTATACTTTTATAACGATGATTCTAAAATAAATGTTTCAATTATTTTCCTTTTTTATGTATTTTTTAATATAAACCGAAAATCTAAATAAGAACTGAATACAGTTCTTAAATATTTCTAAAGAAAAAGTGATAAATTTCCTATAACGATGAGAAACTCGCTTTGCGAGTTTCTCACGTTCGCGGGCGGCGCCAAATTGGAATGCAAGCATTCCAGCTTGGCTTATGCCTTCCGCGCAAAAAAATACCGTCTGAATCGTTTCCGATCCAAACGGTATCTTTTTCTTATTTCACACCACTGTCAGCTCCTCATCATGGCAAGAACCATCTGAGCAGTCTCTACCATGTTTGTTCCGCTGTCCATACTGCACTTTTGAATGTATCTGTGCGCTTCCTCCTCCGACATATGGTTCCGGCTCATCAACACAGTCTTGGCTTCCTCGATCAGCTGCCGGTCGCTCTGACTTCTCTCTCTGGGGGCTTTGCGGCGCTTTCTCTTCCGCCGTTCTATCCCCTGTATCATCATATCAACTGTATTGATCAAATCATGAACCTTAATCGGCATGACAAGGCACATCATATCACCTGCCACGATTCCACTGCTTATGACCTGCCCAGATGCCATAAGAAGCATCTCAAATCCCGGCGGAAGATCTTCCCGAAGCTGTGAGTACAGCATATCCGCAAGCTTATATCCGCATAGCACAATACCATCGCTAAGCCCGTCTGCCAGTGCAATTGTCTGTGCACCTGTTGTGCAGACTCCCAAAACAGAAATTCCGTTTCTTACCAGCAGATTTTTCATGTTTCTGGCATCTTCGATCTTGGGGAGGACTACTATTACACCTGTCATGTGTACACCACCTCATCTCCTCAGCAAATACCTGCCCAAGCCCGTTAAAACTGATATAAATATTGGGCAATCTCCCAGTCCGTAACCTGAGATCTGTAATTCGCCCACTCCTCCTTCTTTGCCTCTATATATTTGGTAGACACATGCTTTCCTAAAACTTCCTGAATAAACTCGTCTTTTTCCAGTTCATAAATTGCTTCAATCAATGTTCCCGGAATTGCTTCGATGCCGAGGCTCTTCTTTTCCTCTTTAGATAAAGCAAAAATATTGCAATCCACACTTTCCGGCGGTGCGATTTTGTTCACGATTCCGTCAAGCCCTGCCCGCAGGCATACTGCCAGCGCAAGATAAGGATTTGCAGAAGGGTCCGGACAGCGAAGCTCAATACGTGTCCCCTCTCCCCGGGATGCTGGTATCCTGATCAGCGGACTACGGTTAGTTTCACTCCATGCAAGATAAACCGGCGCTTCGTATCCGGGCACTAAACGCTTATAAGAGTTCACTAAGGGATTGGTGATCGCCGTCATGCCTTTCATATGCTTCATAATTCCACCTATAAAATAATACGCATCTTCACTCAATCCATGCTTACCATTGGGATCATGAAATACATTCTTTCCATCCTTGGACAGAGACATGTTAATATGCATGCCGGACCCATTCACACCGAATTTCGGTTTGGGCATAAAAGTTGCATGCAGGCCGTGCCGCTTGGCAATGGTTTTCACCGCAAGCTTAAAGGTCATAATATTATCAGCAGTTGCAAGAGCCTCGTCATACTTAAAATCTATTTCATGCTGTGCCGGCGCCACCTCATGATGAGAAGCCTCGATCACAAATCCCATATCCTCAAGGGTCAACACCATATCTCTTCTGGCATTCTCGCCCAGATCCAGCGGTCCCAAGTCAAAATATCCTGCTTTCTCATGAGTCAGCGTAGTGGGAAGACCGTTCTCGTCCGTATGGAAAAGAAAGAATTCACATTCCGGTCCCACCTCAAAATCGTATCCCAGCTCGGCTGCTTCCTTCAGCGCACGCTTTAAAATATATCTGGGATCTCCCTCAAAGGGCTCCCCGTTAGGGCGGTAAACATCGCAGATCAGCCTTGCGACCTTTCCCTGCTGAGGTCTCCAGGGGAAGATCACCATAGTATCAAGATCCGGATGCAGATACATATCCGACTCCTCGATCCTTACAAATCCTTCAATGGAGGAACCGTCAAACATGCACTCATTATTCAACGCCTTCTCCATCTGGCTTGCAGTGATCGCCACATTTTTAAGACTTCCAAACATATCCGTAAACTGCAACCTGATAAATTCCACATCCTCATCCTTTACAAGATTCATAATATCTTCTTTTGAGTAATTCTTTCTCATTGTCACTTCTTTCCTTTCTTTTACCATAATCCCTTATTTTGAAATTCAAATTATACATATTATATAAAGAGCTCCATCGTCCACGCCCCTATCACGGAAAAAGACGCTCATACACCGGCCGGACATATTGTCAGACCAATATAGGAACGCCTTTGTTCTGCTTTAATATAACAGGGGATTTATGCAGTTGTCAATATGAATTTTAATGGGAGCATGGAATAGCAAAATTAAAGCGGCGATGCGAAAGGGAAAACGTACAGTTAAACGCATTTACTGCTGATTTGACAACATATCAATTTGAGCATCAATATGATTTGATTATGTCTTTTGGAACACTGCATTTTGTGCAAAAAACGGATTGGAAGGATTTTATAAACAGAGCGAAAGCAAACACCAACATAGGCGGTATTCATATTATGCAGATATTTACCGATACAGTGCCTGCATCAAAGGATATTGCACCGTTTGCAATCGGTCTTGCTAATGATGGTGAGATAAAAGAGCTATATAATGATTGGGAAATCTTGCAGTTTAAGTCTTACACTTTTGAAGATGAACATCCGGGTGTTCCTAAGCATTTGCATGCCTCAAATAAAATAGTTGCTCGAAAAACCTTGTAACCGTTATTATGAAAGGGGAAACTTTATGTCCGAATTAACCTCAATGATGAATATAGGCAAGGAGTTGGANAGAAAGCTGAAAGCAGTTGGGATAGATNCTGCCGAAAAGCTTATTGAAACAGGNNCTAAGGAGGCNTTTTTCAAGCTTAAGNAAACNTATCCNAATGTTTGCTTGGTGCATTTGTATACATTGGAAGGAGCAATAAGNAATACCGAATATAACGCACTTTCGGAGGAGAAGAAAAAGGAATTNAAGAAATTCAGCNATTCTTTAANGGGGAAATCACAATGAAGAATGATATTTTATTCAAAGAAGATAATTTTATATTTTCCTACCGAGTTGCGGGACTGCTTATTCAAAACAATAAAATACTGCTTCAAAAGCCCAAGGACGATGTTTATTCTCTTATAGGCGGTCATGTATCGCGGTTTGAGGTCAGCGAGGATACCTTGAAAAGGGAATTTATGGAGGAAATTCACGCTGAAATAGCCGTTGACAACTTGTTTGCTGTGGGTGAAACCTTTTGGCGTTGGGGCAAAACGCCTTGTCATCAGATAGGNTTATATTANAAAGTTCATTTGATNGNTAANGATATTCCNCTTGAAGGCTCATTTTGGGGACATGAAGGATTTGACGATCGGCGTATTGATATGGAGTATTGCTGGGTATCTCTTGAGGAACTGAGAAACGGACTAAAGATGTATCCGTTGGAGCTGATACCTCATATTCTGAGCAATAAAAATGAAATGGTGCATTTTGTTTCAAGGCAGATTTAGAAAGATCTATCTGCATTTATTATAGGGAGGTATAATAAAAATGAATGCTTTAATAATGAATTGCAGTCCCGTAAAAAACGGCGCAACTGCCGAAATCGTACATATTGTTTCGGAATACCTGAAAGAAAAATATACCGTAAAAAGCGTTTGTATCNACGACTTTCAAATCGGTTTTTGCAAGGGCTGCCGAGCTTGTCACAATACGGCAGAATGCNTTCAGTATCATGACGATGTTGATAAAATAATGGAGCATTATGAATGGGCGGATATTATAATCCACGTTTCTCCTTCATATTGGGCAGATATTCCGGGACAGTTCAAGGCCTTTATTGACAGATGCACGCCGTGGTGTAATACACATGAACCCCACGCGGCTTTAAGCAGGGGCAAAAAGGGATATTCCGTCGCTCTGAGAACAGGACCGAGCATGAGGGAATGTGAACGAATTATTGAAAGCATCGAGCATTTTTACGGACATCTGGAAATAGAGTGCTGCGGCAGGCTGGGATTATGTTCGGTTGAATATAAAGAAGCGGTGGAGGAACGGAAAAAAGAGATCGTGGATTTTTGCAGTAAGATATAATTTTATAAAAGGAAACTATTATGATAATTGAACAGATAACCGACAAAA